>Ga0302296_1000548_pt1 | contig 30903 bp, 15 predicted proteins | sample III_Fen_N3_1_FD_194546 | JGI IMG/M metagenome (GOLD analysis project Ga0302296, IMG submission 194546) | Peat permafrost microbial communities from Stordalen Mire near Abisko, Sweden - III_Fen_N3_1 | ecosystem: Environmental > Terrestrial > Soil > Wetlands > Permafrost | place: Sweden: Abisko...
CTACACAAGGTAAAACAGATTTGATTCTCGACAACCTGATTGCCGCAAAGAAGGCAGTTCCTATGATTGTAATTATGGTTGACGGAAATTTTCCATTGAATGGTTTTGGCGAAGAATCGTTAAGAGTATTTGAAAAAGAGCTGAAGCAAAGCATTATTCCATTTGTAGAAAAAAATTATCGGGTAAAAGCTGAAGCACAATATCGTGCACTTGCCGGATTGTCGATGGGCGGTATTCAAACGCTTTATGCTGGTGTTAGAAACACTGACATGTTCTCTTACCTGGGTGTATTCAGTTCGGGATGGTTTGCTACCCAAAAAGAACTTACTGATCCACAATACGAATATTGGAAAAACAATGCCGATAAGATTAATAGCAATTTAAAGAAATTCTGGATTTCACAGGGTGGAAAAGAAGATATAGCATGGCAAAATTGCCAGTTAATGCGCTCGAAACTAGATGAAATGAAGATTAAATATTCTTACAGCGAATATCCCGGAGGACATAGCTGGCCGGTCTGGAGAAATAATATCTTTAATTTTGCTCAGGTGTTATTCAAATAATGCCTCCGAAGAACGTTCTTAGCCAATTATAAATCATTAAATCTAATAGAATAAAGAAAATGAAAATATTACAAAGAAGTTTGTGGATATTTATTCTGTGTCTTTTTCAATCATTGCAACCAGCAAATGCGCAACAGGGTGGAAAACTCAAAATGTGGTATGACAAACCGGCTAAGGTGTGGAACGAAGCACTTCCTATCGGTAACGGTCGTATTGCAGCAATGGTTTTTGGTGATCCTGCAAAAGAAAAACTACAACTCAACGAAAGCTCTTTTTGGTCAGGTGGACCATCCCGAAACGATAACCCTGATGGGTTGAAAGGGCTGGATTCGATTCGCTACTATATTTTCAACGGCAATTATACACGGGCTAATACCTTGTCGAATAAATTTTTGACAGCAAAACAATTGCATGGTTCCATGTTTCAGGTTATCGGCAACCTGAATCTTGCATTTGATGAAACAGAAAATTATACCGATTATTATCGGGAACTTGATTTGGAAAGAGCTATTTTCACTACCACTTATAAAGTAGGGAATGTTAGCTACAAAAGAGAAGTTTTTGCGTCACAACCCGATCAGGTAATCGTGCTGAAATTAACGGCAAGTGAATCGGGAAAACTTTCATTTACGGCAAATTTTGATAGTGAATTGCAGAAAAGTGTAAAGGCTCTGGATGCACATACGCTTGAAATGACCGGACTTTCAGGTACCCATGAAGGTGTGACCGGGCAAGTTAAGTTTGATACGCGGGCTAAGATTATTACTTCAGGGGGGACAACAACGGTATCTTCCGACAAAATCAATGTGAGTAATGCTAATGAAGTAACTATTTTAATATCGATTGCAACCAACTTTGTAGATTATAAAACTTTGACTGCCAATGAAGTTGAAAAGTGTAGCAATTATCTTGCTTCTGCCGAAACAAAGGCATATCCAACTTTACTGAAGAACCATATTTTTGCTTATCAAAAATATTTCAAACGTGTGAATTTTGATTTGGGAACATCTGCTGCTGCTCAATTACCAACAGATCAGAGGATAAAGAACTTTTCGAAAAGTATTGATCCCGGGTTGGTTTCTATGTATTATCAGTTTGGACGTTATTTGCTAATAAGTTCATCACAGCCAGGTGGTCAGGTTGCTAATTTACAAGGGATATGGAATGGAAGCAATAATCCTGCCTGGGATAGTAAATACACTATCAATATCAATACTGAAATGAATTATTGGCCGGCTGAAAAGTGTAATCTGACCGAAATGCATGAACCTCTGGTAGAGATGATCAAGGAACTTTCGGAGTCAGGTAAGCAAACCGCCAAAGTAATGTATGGCAGTAATGGTTGGGTAGCGCATCATAATACAGATATCTGGCGAATAACCGGTGTAGTTGATTTTGCAGATGCAGGACAATGGCCTATGGGGGGTGCCTGGTTATCTCAACATTTGTGGGAAAAATATTTATATAGCGGAGATTTGAAATATCTCGATTCCGTTTACCCTGTATTAAAATCAGCCTGTGAATTTTACAAAGATTTTCTTATCGAGGAGCCCACTCATAAATGGTTGGTTGTAAGCCCTTCTGTGTCTCCTGAAAATACTCCTACGGGACATCCCAGTGCTTTAATTGCAGGTTGTACCATCGATAATCAATTGCTTTTTGATTTATTTACTAAAACCATTAAGGCAGCCAAACTGTTGAAAAAAGACCCTGCTCTTATGGCTGATTTTCAGAAGATTCTTGATCGTCTCCCTCCTATGCAAATAGGCCGGTTAGGTCAATTACAGGAATGGTTGGAAGATTGGGATAATCCTAAAGATCAGAACAGACATGTATCGCACCTGTATGGTTTATTTCCAAGCAATCAAATATCCCCTTTTAATACACCAAAATTATTTGATGCAGCTCGTACCTCACTAAACTATAGGGGAGATGTTTCAACCGGTTGGTCGATGGGTTGGAAAGTAAATTTCTGGGCCCGCCTTTTGGATGGTAATCATGCACGCAAGCTTATTTCAGACCAACTTACACTGGTTGATCCGTTTAAAGGCGGTTTTGGTGGAGGTGGCGGAACTTATCCAAACTTCTTCGATGCACATCCGCCATTCCAGATTGACGGAAACTTTGGTTGTACTTCGGGCATTACGGAAATGCTTCTTCAAAGTCAGGATGGAGCTATTCATATTTTACCTGCGTTGCCTGATGATTGGAAAAAAGGAAGTATTACAGGATTACGAACTTACGGAGGTTTCGATGTAAGTATCACATGGGAGAATAATCAGGTACAGAAAATCAACATTACATCGCATTTGGGTGGAAATTGCCGCCTGCGTGTTCCTAATGATGTCGTTTTGGTCAATGGAAAAGCGCTGAAGCAAGCCAGTGGGGAAAATCCAAATCCATTTTTTGCAACAGTCAAGGTCAAAGACCCATTGATTTCATCAAAAGCAAATCTTAATGAAGTAAATCTTAAACCGACATTGTTGTACGATTTGCCTACGGAAGCAGGTAAGACATATACCATTATCTGTAAGAAATAGGATTGTTGCTTTGAATAGACTTTACCCCAAAAGCTGTTTTTTTTTGGGAACTGGTTTTAGGGTAAAATTATAAGTCAAGGAAACAATATCGGCAATCCGCGACGAAACAAGAGCAAACCAGACCGAAATGGGGTAATACAAGCTAACATAGGAACTGTAAAATCCGAAATAGGTATTACAAAAAGTAACTGAAAACACATTAACATATATCTTTATGAATAAGAATTTAAAGACACTTTTAGTAGTAGTTTTTTGGGGCTGTACACTTGCGATGTATGCTCAGAACAAGCGTGTGAGTTCTTCTAAGCAAACAACTATTTGTAATCCGGTAAATCTGAGTTACCGGTTTTGCCTGGATGCTCCTTCAAGACGAGAGGCAGCTGATCCTACCATGATTACTTTTAAAAATGAGTATTACTTGTTTGCATCAAAGTCCGGCGGTTACTTTCATTCTACTGATTTAATACATTGGGATTTAATCACTACCACAGATCTTCCTTTGGAAGATTATGCCCCGACAGTTGTAGAGATGAAAGATACCTTATATTTTATGGCATCCAAAGGTGCTCCTGTGACCATTTATAAAACTGCAGATCCAAAATCAGGAAAATGGAAAATTGCCAATCCGGCTTTCCCAATCGGTATGATTGATCCTGATTTGTTTGTAGATGATGACGGACGCTTATACTTTTATTACGGTTGTTCGAACGTCAACCCCCTTTATGCGGTAGAATTGGATCCCAAAACACTAAATCCCATAGGCAAGACCGTTGAGGTTTTTAATAGTGATATAAAAAATTTAGGTTGGGAACGTTTTGGAGATTATAACGAAAAAGGAGATAGCCCATGGCTTGAAGGATCGTGGATGACCAAGCATGACGGAAAGTACTATTTGCAGTATGCCGGTCCCGGAACACAATTCAAGAGCTATTGCGATGGTGTATATGTTTCGGATAAGCCACTAGGCCCATTTGAACCGGCCGCTCAAAATCCTGTTTCGGCAAAACCCGAAGGCTTTATTGCGGGCGCAGGTCATAGTAGCACTTTTCAGGATAAATTCGGTAACTACTGGCATGTTTCCACCATGACTATTTCGCAGAAACATATGTTTGAACGTCGGTTAGGACTTTTTCCTACTTTCTTTGATAACGATGGTGAAATGTACGTTTATACCGGTTTTGGCGATTTTCCCTTTAAAGTTCCGAATAAAAAAATCTCCGGTCCTGAAGAATTGTTTCCTCAATGGATGCTGCTTTCGTACAATAAACCGGTAGAAGTATCATCGGAATTGACAGGTCATCCTAAAAGCTATGCAGCTGACGAGGAAATACGTACCTTCTGGAGTGCTAAAACGGGTAATAAAGGCGAATGGTTAAGTATGGATTTACAGAAAGAATGCACGGTAAATGCTATTCAGATTAATTATGCCGAAAACGATACGAAGCTATTTGGGCGTGAACCGAATATTTTTTATCAATACCTTCTCCAGTATTCTACCGATAATAAAACATGGAAAACGTTAGCGGATAAAACTCAGAATAAAACGGATGTTCCACATGATTATATTGAATTAAAAACTCCGGTCAAAGCCCGTTACATTAAACTCACCAATTGTAAAGTCCCTGATGGCACGTTTGCTCTTGCCGGATTGCGAGTCTTTGGAAATGGAGGCGGTAAAGCTCCTTCTGAAGCGATGAATTTACATTTTAAACGCTCAGAATCAGATCGGTGCGTGGTGGATTTAAATTGGAATAAAACTCCAGGAGCTATTGGTTACAATATCAGATACGGTACGAAGAGAGATAAATTATATAACAATTATCAGGCATTCGGAGTAGACTCACTGACAATAAGAAGTTTAAATGCGCTTCAAAAGTATTATTTTACGATTGATACTTTTAATGAAAATGGAATTACGAAAGGCACAAATATTATAGAAGTTAATTAAAAAAAACATCACACACATGAAAAAAGAACTGTTATTGGTTTTAGGATTTATCCTGGTCCTAAACGTATGGGGACAGCAATTGCCCTACCAAAACCCGAGTCTGACATCCGAACAGAGAGCGAAAGATTTAATTTCGCGCTTAACCTTGAGCGAAAAAGCAACTTTGATGTGCGATATATCGGATGCCATCCCGCGCATGGGAATAAAGAAATTTAACTGGTGGAGTGAAGCTTTACATGGTTTTGCCAACAATGGGAATGTTACTGTTTTTCCTGAACCGGTTGGCATGGCAGCTTCTTTCGATGATAACCTGGTTTATAGTATCTTCAATGCGGTTTCAGATGAAGCTCGAGCTAAATATAACGAAGCGATAAAAAAAGGACAAGAGAACACTCGGTTTTTAAGCCTTTCGGTTTGGACTCCCAATGTCAATATATTTCGTGACCCACGCTGGGGACGCGGTCAGGAGACGTATGGTGAGGATCCATATCTGACTTCACGTATGGGAGTTTCGGTAGTGAAAGGTTTGCAAGGACCTGCCGATTCAAGATATAAAAAGCTTTTGGCTTGTGCCAAGCATTTTGCCGTTCATTCTGGTCCCGAATGGAGTCGACACTCTTTAAACGTAAACAATCTTGACCCGCGCGATTTATGGGAAACTTATCTTCCTGCTTTTAAAGCCCTGGTTCAAAAATCCGATGTGCGTCAGGTTATGTGTGCCTATCAGCGTTTGGATGATGAGCCTTGCTGCGGAAATACGCAATTGCTTCAACGAATTTTGAGAGATGAATGGGGTTATAAGTATATGGTTGTTTCTGACTGTGGTGCTGTGTCCGATTTTTATACCAGTCACAAAGTTTCATCGGATGCTGTTCATGCTGCTTCCAAGGGAGTTTGGGCTGGAACCGATGTTGAATGTCAATGGGCTGACCACATTTACAAACAATTGCCGGAGGCGGTTGCAAAAGGTTTGATTACTGAAGATGAAATTAATAAACATCTGTTGAATGTTTTGGTTGGACGTTTTGACCTGGGTGAAATGGATGATGATGCGTTGGTTCCGTGGTCTAAAATTCCCACGTCTGTTTTAAATAATGATGAGCACCGAAAGCTTGCTTTGGATATGGCTTTAAAATCAATGACACTTCTTCAGAATAAAAACGATGTTCTTCCACTAGCTAAATCAAAAAAAATAGCTGTAGTGGGTCCGAATGCTAACGATAAACCTATGTTATGGGGAAATTATAACGGAACTCCGGTAAGAACAATTACAATTCTTGATGGTATTACTTCCAAACTATCAGCCGATAAGGTAATCTATGAGAAAGGATGCGATTTGGTAGAGGATAAAGTAACTGAAAGCTATTTCTCACAATGTTCAATTGATGGAAAGAAAGGGTTTAAGGTTAGCTATTGGAATAACAAAGACCTTACCGGCGATATTGTTGCGACCCAACAGATTGCAGATCCAATAAAATTAACAACTGCCGGTCAACACGAATTCGCGACCGGAGTACGTCTCGAAGGATTTTCAGGCAAGTATGAAACAGAGTTTACACCATCGAAGCGTGAAGATCTTGTATTCAAATGTGGAGCTACAGGATATTTTGAATTATTTGTCAATGGAGAATCTCTTGCAAAATACAATAACTGGAGAACACTTCCTACGCGAATTCCATTCAAAGTGGAAAGTGGAAAGAAGTATAAGATTGAAATACGCTATGCCCAACTAAACAATTGGGAGGCTAATCTTGAGTTTAATTTAGGAAAGGAAGTAAATGTTGATTATACCGACCTTTTAAGGAAGCTTCAGGGAACTGATGTTGTGGTTTTTGTTGGTGGTCTTTCTACCCAACTGGAAGGCGAAGAAATGCCGGTTTCATACCCTGGTTTTAAAGGTGGAGATCGTACTGATATAGAACTTCCTGCTGTACAACGTAATTGTTTGAAAGCTCTAAAACAAGCTGGTAAAAAGGTGATTTTTGTGAACTGTTCAGGTTCGGCTATTGCTTTAGTTCCCGAAACCCAAAGTTGTGATGCAATCCTTCAGGCTTGGTATGGTGGCGAGTCTGGTGGACAAGCAGTAGCAGATGTGCTTTTTGGCGATTATAATCCATCCGGCAAACTACCTATTACTTTTTATAAGAGCTTGAAGCAACTATCCGATTTTGAAGATTATTCTATGAAAGGTCGCACCTATCGTTATATGTCTGATCCGTTATTTCCGTTTGGTTTCGGATTGAGTTATACCACTTTTTCAATTGGAAATGCCAAATTAAATAATACATCGATTAAAGCCAACGAATCCGTAGAGCTTACCATTCCTGTTTCAAATAAAGGCAAGCGCAACGGAACTGAGATCGTACAGGTTTATGTTCGGAAGGTGAATGACACTGATGGACCGCTTAAAACCTTAAAAGGCTTTCAGCGGGTTGATGTGTCTGCCGGAAAAACTGCTCAGGCTGTAATCAATCTTCCTTACAATTCATTCGAGTTTTTCAATCGGACGACCGGAAAAATGGATGTTACAGCAGGAGAGTACGAGGTCTTATATGGGAGCAGTTCTGATGCTAAAGATTTAAAAACAACAAAAATTATTGTCCGCGAATGAAATATAAGATAATATTGGGGTTTATACTTCTAAGTTCACTAACTGTATTTTCGCAAAAAATAGCAGTTGTTTCGCCCAATCAAAAGGTAAGTGTCGGGCTTTACAATACGCAAAATGCTGAAGTAGGTGAGTGGTATTTGAAAGTCGAGTATTTAAATAATGGACAAACAAGTGAAGTTATTCCGAAAATCATTTTAGGACTTTCTCGTGCAGATCAGAATTTTTCAAAAGAACTTAAATACCAGAAAGTCGGTAAACCTGTCTTAATAACCGAGCAATACGCTACATTGCATGGCAAGCGTTCCAAATGTAGCAATTCGGCGAACGAAACGGTTGTTTCTTTTGAGAACCCGGGTAAAGCCAAATTGAACTTAATCATCAGAGCTTACAATGATGGTGTGGCATTTCGTTATGAGTTTCCCGAAAAGGAAGGCTCTTTTGTGATGAATGATGAACTGACAGCCTATTCCATAACGGATAGTACAAAACGATGGATGGAAAAGTTTAACCCTGCCAACGAAGGGCTTTATTCAACCATGAAAGATGGAAATACTCAGCAAGAATGGGGTTATCCTGCACTTTTCAATACTTCTGATAAAAATAGCTGGTTTTTGATTCATGAAGCCGATTTAAACCGTAATTACTGTGGCTCTAAGCTAAGTAATGTTGCTGATAAATCGATGTATAAAATTACTTTTCCGGATCAATGGAACGGAAGGGAAACGGGGGAATCGAAGCCAACCATTACCCTCCCATGGAAGTCACCATGGCGGGTTATCATAATGGGAAGTCTTGCAGATGTAGTAGAATCAACTCTGGTCGATGACGTTTGTCCCCCTTCCGTTGTAAATAAAACAGAATGGATAAAACCGGGCATTGTATCATGGAATTACTGGTCTAGTAACCACGGAACTAAAGACTTTAAAACAGTATGTGAATTTGCCGATTTGGCAGCTGCAATGGGCTGGCCTTACACCTTGCTCGATTGGGAATGGGATGCTATGGGCAACGGAGGAAAATTGGAAGATGCTTTAAAATATATTCATTCATTAGGCTTAAAGCCATTGATGTGGTATAACTCAGGAGGAAATCACACATGGGTTTCTGCTACTCCAAAAGATAGGATGTTGACCCATGAAAATCGGTTGGAAGAGTTTGCTAAACTAAAGAAATTGGGCGTTGCAGGTGTGAAAATTGACTTTTTTGAGAGCGAAAAACAAAACATGATTAAGTATTATCTGGATATTTTGGATGATGCGGCTAAATTTGAGATGATGGTTTATTTTCACGGCTGTCTGGTTCCCCGTGGATGGGCTCGTACATATCCGCACCTGATGACTTACGAAGGCGTGCGTGGAGCCGAATGGTACAACAATGGACCTGAATTTACAACAACTGCGCCCGAACATAATACCATTTTACCGTTCACAAGGAATGTAGTTGGTGCTATGGACTATACGCCGGTAACCTTTACCAATTCGCAATTTCCTCATACCACATCCTACGGGCATGAACTGGCACTTAGCGTAGTGTTCGAGTCTGGATTTCAGCATATGGCCGACCGTCCTGAAGGTTATTACCAATTGCCCGATGCAGCTAAACGTTTCCTAATGGAAGTTCCTAACGCATGGGATAATACTAAACTCGTTGATGGGTATCCCGGAAAGGACTTGATTATTGCCCGAAATAAAGGGAATGCCTGGTACATTGGCGGTATTAGTGCTGGAAAATATCCGGAAGAAAAAACGCTTACGTTCAATTATCTGCCAGAGAATGTAAAATATCGACTCATTTTAATAGCAGATGGCGAACATGATAAAAAATTAGTTACGCAATACATGGTAGTTGATAAATTAAGCACCGTAAAAGTAAGATTACTGGGACGGGGTGGTTTTGCAGCTTCTCTGAAACCGATTCAATAATTAATATTTATATTTTATGAAAAAGATAACTTTTTTAATCGCAATGATTTTAACAGCCTTTACGGGATCAGTCATTGCGCAGCAGCCTGCTCCGGTTAAAGTGAAGCAAGGCATGGTGCAAGGAACGTTTGAAGAAGGACTGACCGTTTATAAAGGTATCCCTTTTGCCGCACCTCCTGTTGGCAATCTTCGCTGGAAAGCACCACAATCTGCCGCAAAGTGGGATGGAGTGAAGCAAACCACTAAATTTGCTCCCGGACCTATTCAGGGAGGAAATCCTCCTTCGGGCAAAAGCGAAGACTGCTTGTATCTGAATGTTTGGAGTCCTGCCAAATCGGCAAAAGAAAAAGTTCCTGTTCTTGTGTGGATTTACGGTGGTGGATTTGGTGCAGGATCAACTTCCGAATGGCCTTACAGCGGTGAAAAATTGGCAAAGAAAGGCGTTGTGTTGGTAAGTATTGCTTATCGGGTAGGTCAACTCGGTTTCTTTTCGCATCCGGAACTAAGTGCCGAAAATCCTCATCAGGTATCGGGTAATTACGGCCTGCTTGATATGATTGCCGGTCTGAAATGGATAAAGGAAAACATTGCTGCGTTTGGTGGTGATCCTGATAAGGTAACCATTTTTGGAGAATCGGCAGGAGGTATTGCCGTTAGCATGTTATGTGCATCACCTTTGGCTAAAGGGTTGTTTCAGGGTGCAATTTCCGAAAGTGGTGGTTCATTTGGACCTTCGCGCCAAACACAAACCTTTCCGGGCGAAAACATGAAACGCCTGAAAGATGCCGAAAAAGATGGGGAAGCTTATTTAAAAACTACTGGAGTTTCTTCCATTGCAGACTTGCGGAAAATTGATGCAGATAAACTGCCATCGCGTGGTTTTGGCGGGTCGTGGCCGATTGTTGACGGCTACGTAATCACCGATGATCAGCACAAACTCTATGAAGCCGGAAAATATAACGATATCCCGGTTCTGATAGGTTATAACTCCGACGAGGGCGCTAGCTTTTCACCCGGACGTACACCGGAAGAGTACATCAATGGCGTTAAAGGACGTTATGGCAAATTTGCAGACGACTTGATAAAAGCTTATCCGGTTGGAACTAATGTTGTTCCAAAAACTGCAAGAGACCTGGCTCGTGATGCAGCTTTCGGTTGGCAAACATGGAGTTGGGCACGTCTTCAGGCAAAGACAGGAAAATCAAAAGTCTTCTACTATTATTTTGATCAACACCCTGATTATCCTGAAGGTTCACCACGCGCTGGTTATGGTTCACCTCATGGGCAAGAAGTGGCATACGTGTTTCAACATCTCGATGCCTTGAATCCACAAACCTCTAAAAGCGACATTGAAATTTCGGAAGCAATGGGTACTTATTGGACTAACTTTGCAAAATATGGTAATCCAAATGGCAAAGGAATTACCAACTGGCCTGCTTTCAACGATGCTAATCCGGTAGTAATGTATCTTGGACCGACACCACATACCGGACTGGTTCCAAGTGCTGAGTCGCTTAAGGTATTGGATAGCTATTTTGAGTGGAGACGCACACCGGAAGGCGAGATTTGGGCGAAGTAATAGTCTGAAAATCCAAATAACAATAGTTTTGGTTCGCTAAATCTATTGAAAAAGGATATAATTCAATGCAAATATGAGAATAAAAATAGCTCTTCTTTTTCTGATTCTATCATCACACTATCTTCAAGCCGAAGATGGGCATAATTTGTGGTTTTGTAGCAGAAGTACAGCATCAGTTAATATCGTTTGTAAAGCAAATTCGCCCACACTTAGTATTGCTAAAAAAGAACTTCTGCAAGGTTGGCAGGGATTAGAAAATGCTACGGTGTTTTTATCTTTGACAAAAGATAAAACTATTAAAAATGATGGATTTAAACTGACAGCAAACAGTATACAAGCAAATACAGAGCTCGGCATTTTGTACGGAACGTATGAACTTTTACGTCACCAGCAAACCGGAGAAGCAATTAAGGACGAAGTTTGCAATCCATCGTATGAGAATCGGGTGCTGAATCATTGGGACAATCTCGATGGATCTATTGAAAGAGGTTACTCGGGGCATTCTATTTTCTGGCGTAAGCGTGATGATGCTTTTGTTGTGACCGAAAAAGACAAGGCTTTGTGGCAAGAATATGCGCGGGCCAATGCATCAGTGGGAATTAATGGAGCAGTTCTCAATAACGTGAACTCATCTCCAAATATGCTTAAAACAGAAATATTGAACCGTGTAAAAGCAATTGCTGATATTCTTCGCCCTTATGGTGTAAAAGTATATATTTCGGCTAAATTTTCGTCACCAACAGTGCTTGGTGGTTTAAAATCTTCGGATCCATTAAATCCAGAAGTAATTAAATGGTGGCAAGACAAGGCTAAAGAAATTTACAGTCTGATACCCGATTTTGGCGGTTTCCTGGTTAAAGCTAACAGCGAAGGACAAGCCGGTCCTCAGGATTATGGACGTACTCACGCCGATGGTGCTAACTTGTTGGCAGACGCAGTCAAGCCTTATGGTGGCATAGTCATGTGGCGTGCTTTTGTATATTCTACATCTAACGAAGACCGTGCAAAACAAGCCTATAAAGAATTTATGCCTCTCGATGGTAAATTTCACGATAATGTTATCGTTCAGGTAAAGAATGGTCCAATCGATTTTCAACCACGCGAACCCTTCAGTCCGCTTTTTGGATCGATGAAAAAAACGTCGATTATGCCCGAAGTACAGATTACTCAGGAATATCTGGGCCATTCTATCGATCTGGTTTATTTATCAACCATGTGGGAGGAATTTTTGAAAAGTGACACTTATCAGGAAGGTAAAGGAAGCACTGTTGCCCGTTGCACTGATGGTAGTATTTTCCCTCAAAAGCACACTGGCATTGCGGGTGTAGCTAATGTAGGACTTGATACCAACTGGTGCGGTCATCTTTTTGCTCAGTCCAATTGGTATGCTTTTGGGCGTTTGGCTTGGAACAACCAAATGTCAAGCGAAAAGATTGCCGACGAATGGATCAAACTCACTTTCAATCAGATGGCAACAGGCAAAAGTATTTCATCAAAAGATTGGACAGAAAATTTTCTGAAACCGGTGAAACAAATGATGATGGACAGTCGCGAAGCTGCGGTTAATTACTCAATGCCACTAGGTCTTCATCACATTATGTCTGCCAATGGGCACTACGGTCCTGGTCCCTGGTGGGCACCTGCCCGAATGAGAAAAGATTGGACACCACCCTATTTTCACCAAGCCGACAGTTTAGGTGTGGGATTTGATAGAACAAAAGAGGGCAGTAATGCCGTAAGCCAATATCACGAACCTGTAGCATCAATGTTTAATGATGTAAATACTTGTCCGGACATTTACTTGTTATGGTTTCATCACCTGCCATGGAATTTTAAAATGAAAAATGGACACACACTATGGGATGATATTTGCTACCATTACAACACAGGTTTACATCAGGTTCATCAGTTTCAACAAATATGGGAAAAGGTTCAACCCTATGTTGATGCCGAAAAATTTGGTAATGTAAAAGAAAGACTCAGTATGCAAATAAACAATGCTCAGCTTTGGAATGATGGTTGCGTGCTTTATTTTCAAAAATTTAGCAAAAGACCAATTCCAGCGGATGTTGACCAACCTGTTGGAAAATTGGAAGATATAATTAATAATGATTTTAAAAGGCCTATGCCTTGGGCAAGGCATTAAGGTCGGAAATTTAGTATGAAATATAAAAATAAAATTTAAAATATTATGAAAATTAAATCAGGATTAGTCTTATTAATTGGTTTTGTCTTATTAAACATGACTGCTTTTTCGCAAAATAAAAAATTCTACATTTACTTGTGTTTAGGTCAGTCGAATATGGAGGGCAACGCACGTAAATTTGAGGCACAGGACTCAATTGTAGATCCTCGTTTCAAAGTAATGGAAACCCTAGATTGTCCCAACCTGAATAGAATAAAAGGAAATTGGTACACGGCGGTTCCGCCTTTATGTAGATGCAATACAGGGCTTACTCCCTCCGATTATTTTGGTAAAACAATGGTTGCCAATCTTCCGAAAGATATAACTGTAGGAGTTATCAACGTGTCTATTGGTGGTTGTAAAATAGAGCTTTTCGATAAAGATAATTACCAAACATACATTTCAACAGCACCCGATTGGATGAAAAACATGATAAAAGAGTATGATGGAAATCCGTATGGTCGTTTGGTGGAAATGGCAAAACTGGCTCAAAAAGACGGTGTAATCAAGGGTGTTTTGTTGCATCAGGGAGAGTCAAATACAAACGATAGCATTTGGCCACAAAAAGTAAAAGGTGTTTATGACAATTTGATTAAAGATCTTAATCTTAACCCCAAGAACGTTCCGCTACTTGCTGGCGAACTTGTTAACACAGATCAGAAGGGTGCTTGTGCAAGTATGAATAAGATTATAGCAACACTACCTCAAATTATTACCAATTCCTACGTCATTCCTTCGACCGGCTGCACAGGTATACCCGACCATTTGCATTTTACTGCGGATGGTTATAGAGAACTCGGGAAACGATATGCTGCGCAAATGCTTTCTTTGTTGGGCTTTAAGATAGCTAATCCTGAATGACCTGAAGTGTTCAGTAACAATAGGATTTAGCACCTCACAGATATTATCTAATTTATAAATTACTAACAAATGAAAAAAATCATATTTATAGCTCTGTTTTTTCTAACCTATTTTTCCTTAAGTGGATTTTGTATTCAACTTAAATCAGATACAACCGCTGGAGCTCCAATTCCATCGGAAATAGAAAATCCCGAATTACTTGGGATAAATAAAGAACCATATCATGCCACCTTAATGCCTTATGGCAATTTGCAAGAGGCGTTGGTTGCCAGACGACATGCATCTTCGCTTTGTCGTACTTTGAATGGAGCATGGAAATTTAATTGGGTGCCACGCCCCGAGCAACGTCTGGTTGACTTTTACAAACCGGATTTTGATGTATCTGCGTGGAAAGAAATCCCTGTACCTTCAAACTGGGAAGTGCAAGGATACGGAACACCTTTTTATCGCAATTTGGGATATACGATAAAGAAGGATTATCCGCATGTGATGAGTGAACCTGAAAAATGGTATACATCCTATAAAGAGAGAAATCCGGTAGGTAGCTACCGTCGTGAATTTGAAGTTCCTGCCGAATGGATTGGTCGTCGTAATTTCATCACATTTGATGGTGTTGACTGTGCTTTCTTTCTGTGGGTAAACGGCGAAAAAATCGGCTTTAGTGTAAACAGTCGCAACGCAGCTGAATTCGATCTTACCAAATACCTGAAACCAGGTAAAAACATGATTGCTGTTGAAGTATATCAATATAGCTCTGGTACCTGGTTGGAAGATCAGGATATGTTTCGACTGCATGGAATTTTCCGTAACGTAACGCTTTGGAGTGCTCCACAGGTACATATTCGCGATTTCTTTGTAAAACCCGATTTGGATAAAGATTACAAAGATGGAACGCTTGATGTTACAGCCAAGGTAAAGAACTATAACGACAAAGCTGCCAAAGCTCAAACGCTTACTGCAACAGTTTACGATAAAGAAGGCAACGAAATTGCCAAGGGTAATGCAACGGGCACTTCGCTCAAGGCCAATCAGGAAGAGGCTTTGAATGTAAAAATTAAGATTGCTAACCCATTGAAATGGACTGCTGAAACGCCGAATTTATATACGGTGGTATTAACTAACTCTGAAGGTGAAATCTTATCTTCAAAAATAGGTTTCCGTAAAATAGAAATCAAAGGTCGTATTTTTACAGTTAACGGTGTGCCTATTAAATTGAAAGGTGTCAACCGTCACGAACATTGGTCTGATGTTGGTCATGCAGTAACCGAAGAACAAATGATTAAAGACCTTCAGGTAATAAAACAAGGTAATTGTAATCACATACGTACTTCGCATTATTCCGATGACCCAAGGTGGTACGAGCTTTGCGACGAATGGGGAATTTGGTTGGTAGCTGAAGCCAATGTCGAATGTCATGGCTACGACGGACGTTTTGATAATGAACCGACCATAAAATCGGCTATTATCGACCGCAATGTTGCCAATATAGAAAATTTCAAGAACCATCCTTCAGTAATCATTTGGTCGTTAGGCAATGAATGTGGATGGGGAGCTACCCCGAATTTTGTTGCGGCTATGAATGCAGTTAAAGCTATGGATCCTTCGAGACCAATCCACTACGAGCGATTTGGAACCGGTAAAAATAATCCAGCCGACTTGGATGGTCGTATGTATGGAACTGCCGAAGATTATGCCAATGTTGCCAAAAATAAGGAACTAACTAAACCGTTCTACATCTGTGAGTTTGTACATGCTATGTTTAACTCGATGGGGTCCCTTGACGAATACTCAAAGGTATTTGACGACAATCCCGAAATTCTGGGTGGTGCGATATGGGAATATCAGGATCAGGCTTTGTGGAATAAACGCGATCCAAAACACCCGATATTAGCCTATGGAGGTGGTTTTGGGGAAGCCCCGAACGACCATTATTTTATACATAAAGGTGTGGTTTCTTACGATCGTTCAACAGAAGGGAACCAGGTTAAACCGCATTATCCTGAAATGAAAAGAGCATTTCAATGGATTGATACCGAATTGACTGATCCGGTTACCGGCGCAATTTCGATTAAGAATAAATATCAATTTATTTCTTTAAATAATTTCGATGCGTCGTGGAGTTTGACTGAAAATGGAAAGGAAATAGATAAAGGAACAATAAAATTCCGTCGAATAAATCCCCGAGGTACAGGTTGGGCAAATATTCCTTATAAAGTAGAGCATCCTAAGGCTGGAGCTGAGTATTTTGTGCGTGTTTCATACACCCAAAAAGAAAAAACGCTTTGGGCGGACAAAGGATTTGAAGTAGCAGTTGCGCAATTCAAACTGCCAATTAATACTCCGCCAGTTGTGGAAACAAAAGTAAAAGAATCGGTGAAGTTGGTTCAGAATGCAGAATCGGTAACAGTTTCAGGCAAAAATTTCTCTGTCAGATTTGATAAGAAAACCGGCTTTATGGATCAGTTGGTTCAAAATGGAATCAATCTTTTGACTTCCGATGGTTCTCCTAAATTGCATTTGTGGCGTGCATCTCATCGTAATGATGATGAATGGGCATATAGCCAATGGGAAAAATTTGGTGTAAACAAGCTTAAGTACACCTTAGTCGATTTTAAAGTCGAAACTATTGACAACACTTCGGTGAAGGTTACTTCTACAACAAAAGCTGATGGAAAAGAAGGCTTTGGTGTGTATCATACAGCCAGCTATCTGGTAAAAGGCGATGGAACGATTAAGGTTGATAATCAGGTTCAATTTGTTGGATTCCGTATCAACTTAGCTCGAATTGGTGTGCGTATGTTGCTTGATAAGAAGCTTGACCGTATGGAGTTCTTTGGTCGTGGACCGATTGAAAACTACTCTGACCGTAAGAGTGCTGCAGATGTAGGTGTTTATGAATTGGGTGTAAACGAACAATATGAATACGAAAAACCAATGGAACGTGGTAATCATGAAGAAGTAAGATGGGCAAAACTTAGCGGTAAGGATATGCCTTCTATGATGATACAATCTGATGAAAAACTCATGCAAGTGGCGGCTCTTCCTCATACAGATGAACAAATGCAACCGGTAGAGTATAAAATTGATTTGCCTGCAAGTACAGCGACCGTATTTTGTGTTTCTACCAAAACTTTAGGTGTGGGTTCAAACAGTTGTGGTCCCCGACCACTTGAGAAATTTCAGGTGTTTGCAGATCCTACATCATTTACATACACTATTCATTTACAGCAATAATCCAATTGATAGTGAAAATGAATAGGAAAGCAATCATCACTTCGTTGACTGAGTTTAAAATATAATTATGTTGTTAGATTATGAAAAATAAATTGTACAGATTATTGATTTTGATATTTATTGGCTTGTCGTTGACTACAATAAATATACATGCAGAGAGAGAAGTCCTGGCGAATTGGCGTTTTGAACAAATAAAACACCTCAAGGGTGACTCAGTTTCTATCTCCATAGTAGGTAAATCTCTGACTGCTGGCAACCGCGGTCCGATTGAACCACAACCTTTTGCATTCGATGATTCGGAAAAGGGTAATTTTCTACAGGCTCAAGGCTCAAAAGCAGCTATTGTGTTTTCCGATAATGTACCTTCTGCAATAGTTAATGGAAAGCCCAATACCCGATCACTTGCTTTAAAAAACGGCGAGTACGTGGTGACATTCGATCGTTCGTTGGCTTATTACGACATGCGGAAAAGCTGGTCGATAGAGGCCAGTCTGAAGTGTAATCTGCTTGGTACCGAACAGGTTTTTCTCTGCAAGGAAGGGGCAAAGGGTCAGTTGGCAGGTGATGTTTCCATTGGCTTTGACAATATGTATAAAAGATACTTTGTTGAGGTAATGTGCGCTGATGGAGTGCCTCGTCGCATTGTGGCAGGAGACGATGTAGAAGCAGGCAAGTGGTATGATGTTCGCGCCCAAGCTGACTATGATTCCAAGAGTGGACAGACTCAACTTCGCTTTGAAGTGAAACTTTCAGGTCAAGCTAATTTCGGAAAGCCATCCACTATTTCTTTCAAGGGTTCGGCTCTGAATCGTAACGCCGGCATGTGGGTGATTGGACGTGGATTCCCGGGAGGATTTCCCAATAGTCTTCAGGTGCTTGATGGAGGAATAGATGAGGTGACAATTTCCGGTGAGGCATTGCCTCGTGTAGCCGGTCAAAATCCACTTTTTACGGACGCATTCACCGCCGATCCGGCCATAACAGTTATTGGAAACACGGTTTACGCTTATGTTGGTCAAGATAAAGCGACAGTAGGAGGATGGTTCAACATGCCCAACTGGCTTTGCTACTCAACTACCGATATGAAGAACTGGACTGCTCATGGTCCTGTCCTTGCTGCTAAAGATTTTGTCAATGCAAATAGTGGATCAGCTTGGGCTGCGCAAGTGGTGGAAAAGGACGGCAAGTATTATTACTATGTTACTCTCGACTGCAAAGAAGGTCATTTCATTACAGTAGCTGTAAGTGATAGCCCTACGGGTCCTTTCAAGGAAGCTCTTCCGGGTAAACCACTTATTACCGATGCGATGACAACTGATTCGCACAGACCGAACGCCGATATAGATCCTACAATTTTTATCGACGACGATGGTACTCCGTGGATGGCTTGGGGTAATGGCGACTGTTACATGGTCAAATTAAAGCGTAATATGGTTGAGATTGATGGAGCAATTACTAAAGTGCCATTCAGAAATTATTCAGAAGGTCCATGGCTTTTCAAACGTGGTGATCTCTATTACATGGTATATGCTGCTGATGCTCCTGGTGAGCAAGCTGAGCAGATTTGTTACTCTACTGCAAAGAAAATTACAGGACCCTGGATATATGGAGGTTTCATTACCGGACCTGCAAAACACGGTTTTACTATTCATCCGTCAGTTAACGAGTTTAAAGGGCAATGGTATTTTTTCTACCACGATGGTTCTTATACTCTGAATGGAACACCCGGTGGCGATTGCAGGCGTCAGGTTTGTGCAGAATACCTTTACTTTAATCCTGATGGAAGCATTAAACCAATCACGTTGACAACCGAAGGAGTGAGTGTACCGGCAAAAAAATAGAATACAAATTAAGAAACAATGAATAGAAAAGATTTTTTAAAAAAAGCTTGTTTCTCAGGAGTTTGTATGTGTGGCTTCGGTTCAATTGCATTTGCTAAAGAAGCCGATGGCGTTGATAAGAAAGCATTTCAAGCTCAAACTCAAAGCCTTTCCCTTTTGCGGGAATGGATAGCAAGTGTACTTCTGAATGCAGATATTGAATTAGACAAAGAATCTGCCAGAAAATTAATCAAAAAAACAGCTGAAGTCCATTTTGAAAATTTAAAAATGGAAGCTCTTTTAGCAGAATACAAAGGAGACCTTGACAGGTTTACTGTTTTTCTTCGCGATAAATGGGGTTGGAAGGTAGATTATGACAAGGAGAAGGGAGTACTTATTGCGGATGAAAATAAAAATTATTGTGTTTGCCCGATTGCCGTTAATAATAAGGAAAAAGACTCTTCTGCGATATGCTATTGCTCTGAAGGATTTGCCGAAAAAATGTTTTCAATGGTTTTGGGAAAGCAAACGCAGGCAGAAGTTATTGCTTCAGTTCGTAAAGGAGATACAAGTTGTAAGTATAAAATTGTATTCTCTTAAAACATAGATTTTTTAATATTAAAATGTACAATATGAAAATGAAATTCACAAGGTTCGTAATGTTGCTATTCATGGTTATGAGAAATCGTAAATTCAACAAACTCGCTGTGGTAGCTATCATTAGTCTAACCTCATCAATTGGAATTAAATGCTTTGCAGATAATCCAATCATTCAAACAAAATATACTGCCGATCCGGCACCGATGGTCTATAACGATACAGTATTTCTATATGCCGGTCACGATGAAGATGATGCCACAGGTTTTAAAATGCTAAATTGGATGTTGTATACATCTACCGACATGGTCAATTGGACTGAACATGGAATGATTGCAGGTGTAAAAGAACCTCTTAAGACTTTTGCATGGGCAGATGGACATAGTGCCTGGGCTCCTCAGTGTATTGCCCGAAACGGAAAGATTTATATGTATTGTCCTACAATTTATCAAGGGAAAATGGCTATTGGGGTAGCTGAAGCAGCCAGTCCTTATGGTCCATTCAAAGATGCTTTAGGTAAACCATTAATATTCCGTTCAAATCCGGGTGATTACGATCCTACTGTATTCGTTGATGATGACGGACAAGCCTATATGTATTGGGGAGGAAATGGCCCTTGTTATTTTGCAAAGTTGAATGCTGATATGATTTCTATTTCAGGCGATATTCAGGTGGCATCTATCGATTTTACTGGAACTCCTCCAGAAGCAGCTTACACTGAAGGTCCTTGGTTATGGAAGAAGAACAACCATTATTATCTGGCTTGGGCATCACGCTGTTGTCCCGAAGGTATCGGGTATGCTATGAGTGACAGTCCTACAGGACCATGGAAATGCAAAGGTACTATCATGGATCCTGACCAAAGATCTTCGGGAAACCATCCGGGAGTAATTGATTATAAAGGAAATTCTTATGTTTTTGGGTTTAATTATGCTATACTGAAACAAACATTGTCTAAAAAATACGAGAGACGTTCAATTTGTGTTGAGAAAATGACCTATAACGCGGATGGTTCTATTCAGAAACATCCATGGTGGTCTGCAACAGGGACGCAACAAATAGAAAATTTGTATCCATATAACCGAGTTGAAGCCGAAACCATGGCTTTTAGTGAAGGAGTTAAGACAGACATAGTTACTGAGTGGGAGCGAAGCGGACGGAACAACAAAAAGATTGGTGACAGGATATTTGTAACGTCTATTCATAATGGTGATTACATAAAAGTACAGGGTGTTAATTTTTCAAAGGGAGCATCAACGGTTGATGTTTGTGTTGCGTCTTTATATGGCGGAAAAATTGAAATCCATACCGACAAGATTGATGGATCCATAATGGGAACAATAAACGTAACTACTTCAGGTGAAGGTGATAGTTGGAAAACGATCACAACTCCTGTAAAAAATATCAAAGGAGTGCACGATTTGTTCTTCGTTTTCAGGGGAGAAAAAGATTTGTTCAACTTTGATTGGTGGAAATTTAATGTTCAATAGTAAATTCAAAAAATAATAATATCAAATAGAAAGACATTAATGAAAACAACAAGCAACATTAGATTAGCTGCCATTGCTGGTCTCATTATCATTTCCAGCCTGATAAGCATTGGTCAACTATCTGCTCAAACAGTATGGCTTGATCAGTTAGACCTCAGTACTGCTACCCAAGGGTACGGTATTCCAATGAAAAACAGATCTATTGACAATAAAATGCTTACAATTGCTGGTAAAACTTTCGAACGTGGTTTTGGAAGTCATTCTGAAAGTTCTTTGACTATTCTACTTAATGGAAAAGCAACAGAATTCACGGCGCAGGTAGGTATTGATGATGAGGTAGCAGGTCATCAGCCGGCTGCAGAATTTGTTGTATATGGTGATAACAAAAAATTATGGTCGAGCGGTGTAATGCGTTTAGGCGATGTAGCCAGACCTTGCTCAGTGAACCTTGCAGGTGTCCAAAAATTGGAATTGGTCGTAACCGATGGTGGTAATGGAAATTATTACGACCACGTTGATTGGGTGGATGCAAAATTTGAAACTACCGGGGCAAGTACTTTTAAAACCTACAGCCCTGTGGCAACTGAACCATACATTCTCACTCCGGCTCCTAAGGCTGAGCCAAAAATTACCGGAGCTAAGGTTTTTGGTGTACGTCCCGGTTCGCCATTTCAATTTCTTGTAACAGCAACTGGTGACAGACCAATGACTTTTTCGGCTACAGGTTTGCCAAAAGAATTAAATATCAACACGCAGACTGGTCTTATCACCGGTAAACTTTCCAAGGCCGGAACGTATGTTGTTACGCTGGAAGCTAAAAATGCTAAAGGCAAGTTTCAGAGAAAACTACGCGTTGAATGTGATGACCGGATTGCTCTTACCCCTCCAATGGGATGGAATAGTTGGAACTGTTTTGCGCAAGAGGTGTCAGCAGAAAAAGTAAAACGTGCTGCTGATGCAATGGTAAAAAGCGGGCTCATCAACCACGGTTGGACATACATTAATATTGACGATTTCTGGGAAAACAACCGCGATTCCAAAGATCAGTCAATACGTGGTAAGTTTCGTGACGAGGCTGGTAACATTGTTCCTAACTCACGTTTTTCAGATATGAAAGGACTTGCCGATTATGTGCATGGTCTGGGTCTTAAAATCGGACTTTATTCTAGCCCCGGTCCATGGACTTGTGGCGGTTGCGCCGGAAGCTACAGTTATGAAAAGCAAGATGCCGAAAGCTATGCCAAATGGGGTTTCGACTATCTGAAATACGATTGGTGTAGTTATGGCAATGTTATTAATGGCTTGCAAGATAATGACCCATATAAAGTATCATCGTTGTCGTACAATGGAGGTAGCGAATTAAATACCGCCATTAAACCATTTAAGGTAATGGGCGAATTTCTTCGTCAGCAACCTCGCGACATCGTATTTAGCGTATGTCAGTATGGTATGTCTGATGTATGGAAGTGGGGCGGTTCGGTTGGCGGTAACAGCTGGCGCACAACCAATGATATTACGGATACTTGGGCAAGTGTAAAAAATATAGTTCTCGATCAGGATAAATCGGCTGCTTATGCCAAACCCGGCAATTGGAACGATCCCGATATGCTTGTGGTTGGCCACGTAGGTTGGGGAAATCCGCATCCAAGTAAGCTTAAGCCTGATGAACAATATCTTCATATTAGTCTCTGGAGCTTGTTTGCTGCACCACTTCTGATTGGTTGTGACATGGAAAAATTGGATGATTTCACCTTGAATTTGCTTACAAATGATGAAGTAATCGAAATCAATCAAGATCCGCTTGGTAAGCAGGCTACATGCTTACAAACAATAGGTGAGCTTCGTATTTACGTGAAAGAGCTTGAAGATGGCAGCTGTGCAGTTGGTTTCTGTAACTTAGGTAGTGATATTGTTGATATTTCCTACAAAGATTTCGAAAAAATTGGTCTTAATGGAAAGTTTAATGTACGTGACGTATGGAGACAGAAAGATATTAGCACAATAGAAACTAAAACAAACCAACTTGCGCTCAAAGTTCCTGTTCACGGGGTGCTTCTCTATAAATTCATTTCTACTAAATAATTGAGAATATGAAAATTGAAACAATGAAAATGAAAGTATCAACCATTGTCGCATTGATTTTGATTGCATTTTTGCCCTCGAAATTAAAAGCAGATAACCCGATTATTCAAACCAACTATACTGCCGATCCTGCACCAATGGTGCATAATGGCACAGTTTATCTTTACACCTCTCACGATGAGGACAAAACAGTACGAAACTTTTTCACTATGAACGACTGGCGTTGTTATTCGTCAACTGACATGGTGAACTGGACTGACCATGGTTCGATTTTGTCATATAAGGTTTTTGAATGGTCTCGCGGCGATGCTTGGGCCGGCCAGTGCATATACCGAAACGGTAAGTTCTATTATTATTTGCCTGTGAATCAAAAAAATGGTGGAAATGCTATAGGGGTTGCAGTATCCGATAGTCCTACAGGCCCTTTTAAAGATGCTATAGGTGCTCCTTTACTTGTTGGATATGGTTATATCGACCCGACAGTTTACATCGATATTGATGGTCAGGCTTACTTATATTGGGGAAATCCCAACCTTTGGCATGTCAAGTTGAATGAGGATATGATTTCTTATAATAAGGAACCTGGCATTGTAAAAGAGGATCTGAAAGACATAAATTTTGGTTATCGCGCAAAAAAAATTGATAATCGGACAGCATCTTATGAAGAAGGTCCCTGGCTGTTTAAACGAAACAGTTTGTATTACCTGCTCTACCCTGCCGGTGGCGTTCCTGAGCATTTAGCTTATTCGACTGCAAAAAGTATTACAGGTCCATGGACTTATGGCGATACCATTATGCACGTAATTAAAGAAGGTGGAGCATTTACCAACCATCCGGGTTATATCGAATTTAAAGGGAAATCCTATATCTTCTATCACAATGGCGCATTGCCCGGTGGCGGTGGATTTAAACGCTCCGTTTGTATTGAGCCGTTTACATTTAATGCTGATGGTTCAATCCCATTAATTGCACCAACCAAAGAAGGTGTTACCGAAAGTGCATCCAATTTAAATCCATATAAAAGAGTAGAAGCTGAAACCATCGGTTGGGAAGAAGGCATTGAAACCGCGAAAGATGAAAAAACAGGCGTTTATGTTACCGATATTAGCAATGGTGACTACATCAAAGTACGTAGTGTGGATTTTGGCAAAGGTTCCAAGAAATTTGAAGCAAGTGTTGCTTCGCTTTCGGAAGGTGGAAAGATTGAGATCCGTGTTGATGGGAAAAGCGGCGATCTGTTAGGTGTTTTAGATGTAAAAAATACAGGTGGAGATCAAAAATGGAAAACGCTGTCATGTAAAGTAAATGTAGTCAAAGGTGTACATGACCTGTACTTTGTTTTCAAAGGGGGAGTTGGAAACTTATTTAATTTTGACTGGTGGAAATTTAGTGACAAATAAATTAACTTATAAAGAACCCGCATTTGAAATGAAAAAATATTTAGCTTTAGTTATCGCGGCAATAACTTTTTGTGGTGTCAGTAGGGCAGAGAATCCAATTGTTCAGACTCACTTTGGTCCTGATCCTGCACCGATGGTGTATAATGGTACCCTTTACGCGTATGTCGGCGATGATATTCCGGGCTTCGATTTTTACTATATGACCAAATGGCGCGTATTATCCACTACCGATATGGTAAACTGGACAGACCATGGAAGTCCTATTTCGTTGGAATCTTTCAAATGGGCGCGTGATCGTGCCTGGGCAGCACAGTGTATCGAACGTAACGGTAAGTTTTATTGGTATATATGTGCTCAAAGCGATAAAAATGATATGGCTATTGGCGTGGCTGTTTCCGATTCACCAACAGGACCATTCAAAGATGCACTTGGGAAGCCACTGATCATTAACGGAAGTTGGTCTAACATTGATCCTACAGTATGGATTGATAATGATGGGCAAGCATATCTGTATTGGGGAAATGGGAGTCTCTTTTACGTAAAACTGAACAAAGACATGATTTCTTATTCGGGTGATATTGTTACGGTCCCGATTTCTGTCGAATCTTTCGGAGGAGTTCGGGGAAACAAAAGTGTCGAAAATCCCAACAAAGACATGTATGTTGAAGGTCCATGGTTTTACAAAAGGAATAACATTTATTACATGATGTATGCTGGAATGGCAAAAGGAGGGGAAAGTCTTTCTTATTCAACAAGTAATGGTCCCATCGGTCCCTGGAAATATCAGGGAAAAATCATGGAGAATCAGAAAACAAATAGTTTTACCAATCACGGTGGAATTATTGACTACGAAGGTAACTCATATCTTTTCTACCATACAGGATTGTTACCCAATGGCGGAAGTTACGGACGGGCTGCCTGCGTGGAGCAATTCACGTATAACCCTGACGGAACTATCCCTTCGGTTTCCAGCTCCAAAGAAGGACCTAAACCTATAGGGCAAATTAATCCATACAAGCGCGTGGAAGCCGAAACAATGGCATGGTCGCAAAAATGTTCCGTATCCCAAAATAAAAAAAATGGGGTCTATGTTTCAAGCGCCCGCTTAAAAGGGTATACCAAAGTACGCGAGGTAAACTTTGGCAATCAATCGCCCAAATCGTTCTCGGCTTCATTGGCAGCCGGAGTTGATGGTGGAATTTTGGAAGTTCGTCTTGATAGTGTTTCGGGCTCAATTATATCATCCATTCAATTGTCTCGCACAGGAGGATGGGAAGAATTCAAAACATTTACATCGGAATTAAAGCATGAAGTAACAGGAAAACACGATGTTTACTTTTATTTTAATGGACAAAACATAACAGCCGGACGTGAATTATTCAATTTTGACTGGTGGTTGTTTCAATAGTACATTTGGGATATCTCCATAATGTGGGATAGGAAAACTCATGATTGTATAGAATATATTAAGAATTAGATATTGTATGTAGGTTGTATTATGAATAACAAATATAAAATAAAGCTTCTTTCCCTTATTACCGGGATTTTTTTGATTGGTATTTTAAACGTTAAGGCTTTAGAAAAGCCCAGTTACAGAACTGCTTCTCAGTATATTCAACACGAAGTAACCAAGGATGGATTCACTATTGTTGCTAATGGAAAAGCTACTTCAATCTATGTTGACTCTGCTGATTGGAAAGGTGTTATACGTGCTGCTAACGACCTGAGTGATGATGTGCGCAAAGTATCAGAACTAAAATCCAATGTTGTTGAGAGCTCGGGATATCCTCACAAGGGCGCAATTTTAATTGGTACAATTGGTAAAAGCAAGATAATTGACCAATTGATTACAGATAAAAAGATAGACGTTTCGGAAATAAAAGGACATTGGGAATCATTCATTATTCAAACTGTTGATGGTAATCTGATTGTCGCCGGAAGTGATAAACGTGGAACTATTTATGGAATTTACGATATTTCAGAAAAAATTGGTGTTTCTCCTTGGTATTTTTGGGCCGATGCACCTGTAAAAAAGAGTAACAGCCTTTTTGTAAAAGCAGGTCGATACGTTCAGGATTCTCCAAAAGTAAAATATCGGGGTATTTTTATCAACGATGAATCGCCATCTTTTACCGGTTGGTGCAATGCTAAGTTTGGTGGTGTTAATTCCAAAATGTATGTACACATGTTTGAATTGCTCTTGCGTTTAAAAGCCAATTATTTGTGGCCGGCTATGTGGGGCAATGCATTTAACGAAGATGATCCAATGAGCCCCGTTTTAGCCGACGAATACGGTATTGTGATGGGAACTTCACACCACGAACCGATGATGCGATCTCAAAAAGAATATACCAAGCGCCAGCAAGAAATTGGTGCCTGGGACTTTATCACAAATAGCGCGAACCTGGAAAAGTTTTGGTTTGAAGGTCTCAGCCGCAACAAGAATTACGATAACCTGATTACAATGAGCATGCGTGGTGATGGTGATGTGACTATGGGAAAAGGGAATGACCTTGAAAATATCAAGACTTTAGAAAATGTAATTAAAAGTCAGCGAGATATTATCCAAAAGGTTTATAACGACAATCCTGCCAATCATCCACAGTTATGGGCAATTTTTACCGAAGTTCAGCGCTACTATGATGCTGGCTTTAATGTGCCTGATGATGTTACTCTGCTGTTTTGCGACAACAACTGGGGCTACATCCGACGCATTGCACCGCCCAGGGAAAAAAACCGGAAAGGTGGTAGCGGATTGTATTACCACATAGATATGAATGGAGGGCCAAACAACGATCGGTGGGTTAATACGACCACCATTCCTAAACTTCGGGAGCAGTTAAATCTGGCTTACCAAAGTGGACTCGATCGTATCTGGATAATTAACGTGGGCGATTTGAAACCGAAAGAACTTCCTATTGACTTCATTATGCATTATGCATGGAATCCCGCTACCTACCCTGCTGATAAAGTCCGGGACTATACAGTTAATTGGGCTGAAGGCATATTTGGCAAGGAACATGCTGAAGAAATTGCCGACATTGTTTCAAAGTATTCAAAATACAACCTGTTGAGAAAAGCAGAAGTCCAAACACCACGTATTTTTAGTTTTGTCAATCACAATGAAGCCGACCGAATGCTTAAACTTTGGCGTGACTTGGTAGCAAAAGCTGAAACGTTGGAAGCAAAGATTGCACCCGAAGCAAAAGATGCCTACTACCAACTGGTGCTTTATCCCACCAAGGCTTCTGCAGGTGTTGCCGAAATATATCTTTCAGTTGGTAAAAATCAACTTTACGCCAAACAAGGAAGGGTGAGTGCCAATGATTATGCTCAACGTGCAAGGGATCTATTCAACCTCGACAAAGAATTGAGTAATTATTACAATGGTTCGATGTCCAATGGCAAGTGGAAAAACATGATGTCAGATATTCATATCGGTTATACCAGATGGCAAATGCCCGGAGAAAACAAACTGCCCGAAGTAAAAGAGGTAACACCACTTGCAGAATCCAGTATGGGTGTCGCCATAGAAGGTTCTGAGGCAGCATGGCCGGGAGATCAGGAAAAACCTCAGCTTCCGATCTTTGATATTCTTAAAAAACAATCTTATTATATTGACGTATTCAACCGGGGTACAGGTTCCTTTGAGTTTGAAGCAAATGCAGACAAGCCTTGGATTAAAATCAGTATGAACAAAGGCAAGGTTGAAAAAGATGTTCGACTTATGGTAGATGTTGACTGGAAAACATTGCCCGAAGGGAAATCAGAAGGAATTGTTGAAATTAAAAAAGGTAATGAGATTGTATCTGTATCGGTCAGTGCCCTAAAGGTAGCATTACCGAAAGTGAAAGAACCTTACTTTGGTAACTTTACTGGCGAATTCACCATTCCTGCTGATAAATTCAATGCCAACACACCCGGTAAAAATGCAAAATGGATTGTTTTGCCTGATTTAGGAAAGGCTGAGGCTTGTATGGGTATTTATCCGGTAACCGCCACAAGTACTACTGTGGCTGATGGTCCGAAACTTGAGTACAAAGTACTCCTCCCAACCTCTGGAAAAACTACTGTTTGCTTGGGAATCCTTCCAACTCAAGATGTTTATCCGCAACGTGGGTTAAGGATTGCTGTTGCGTTGGATGGTCAGGAGCCACAGATGTTGGATGCCCGAAAAGGATTTTGGGATGAATTCAGAGAATACACACCTGAAATTTTAGTCAGGTCAACGGTTTTAAAGTCTTATCCACCAATTAATAAAAACATTGCCTTGATTGGTGTTGGTCAATTCCGCAGAAATGAGATTTTTGATAATATGCGTTGGCTGGACTTTGAGTTGGATGTAAAAGAACCCGGTATTCACACTCTGAAAATAATTATGATTGACCCTGAAATAGTAGTTGAAAAAATTGTAGTAAATCCCGATAATAATTATCCAAGTTATTTTGGGGCACGGCCATTTCAACACAATGTCAAATAAAAGTTTCAAATACAAAATCACTGTTTAAAAAAAATATATATACCCTATTTATCATAAAAACAATCAAATATGAAAAAAAACAATCTAATGCTGTCGTTGCTATTGGTTCTTGCCATAGGTATTCAGGCGCAATCCTATCAGAAAACGGATTTGGGTTTAAAAACCAAAATCAACTCAACCGATGTTGAGATCCAATTTTACGGACCTTCCGTTGTAAGGGTGTTGAAATCACCCGTAGGAAAAGCCTTTACCAAGGAAAGTTTGACGGTCATAAAAAAGCCGCAAGCCACAAAGTTTACGGTCAATCAACAAGGAGATATAGTGTCGCTGAAAAGCAATAAATTGAAAGTTGATGTGGATATTAAATCGGGCAAAATAGCTTATGCTTCACTTGCTGGAACGCAGCTTCTAAGCGAAAAAGAAGCGGGTGCAACATTTACTGATTTCGATGATGCAGGATCAAAAACTTATACAATTAATCAGTCGTTTACACTTGACAAAGACGAGGCTATTTATGGTCTGGGACAGCAACAACGTGGAAAATTATCGTTGCGCAATGCAAAAATCAACATGGTGCAGGGCAATACTGATGATTATGTTCCTTTCCTTGTCTCTACAAAGGGATACGGATTATTTTGGGATAATTACTCCCCAACTATTTTTGAAGATAAACCGGAAAGCACTTCATTCAGATCAGATGTTGGCGATTGCATAGATTATTATTTTATGCTTGGTGGAAATATAGATGGTTCTATCGCTTTTATGAGGGATTTGAGTGGACAAGCGCCCATGTTCCCTTTGTGGACTTTCGGTTACTGGCAAAGCAAAGAACGCTACAAAAGTCAAAACGAACTGGTAGGCGTTGTCAACAAATACCGCGAACTGGGTGTCCCACTCGATGGCATTATTCAGGACTGGCAATACTGGGGTAACAATTACCTGTGGAATGCCATGGAATTTCTTAATTCCGAATTTCCTAATCCTAAAAAAATGGTGGAAGATATTCACAATCAGAATGCGCATCTGATTATTTCTATTTGGTCTTCTTTTGGGCCACAGACAAAGCAGTTCCGCGAAATGCAACCGAAGGGTATGCTTCTGAATTTCGGCACATGGCCACAATCCGGATTGGAAACATGGCCACCAAACCGCGAATATCCATCGGGCGTTCAGCCTTATGATCCATATAATCCGGAAGCTCGCGATATATATTGGAGATATTTGAACAAAGGTCTTTTCTCGTTGGGAATTGACGGATGGTGGATGGATTCTTCGGAACCAGACCATCTTGATTTTAAACCTTCCGATTTCGATCTGAAAACGTATCTTGGTTCATTCCGCAAGGTTCGCAACGCTTTCCCATTGATGACGGTTGGCGGAGTTGGTGAACACCAACGTGCGGCAAGTTCCAATAAACGTGTATTTATCCTTACCCGCTCGGCATTTGCCGGACAACAACGCTATGGAGCCAATACATGGTCGGGCGACGTGAATTCTTCATGGCAATCGTTACGCAATCAAATACCTGCAGGTCTCAACTTTTCCATGAGTGCTATACCTTACTGGAATACTGATATTGGCGGTTTTTTTG
>Ga0302296_1000552_pt1 | contig 30728 bp, 28 predicted proteins | sample III_Fen_N3_1_FD_194546 | JGI IMG/M metagenome (GOLD analysis project Ga0302296, IMG submission 194546) | Peat permafrost microbial communities from Stordalen Mire near Abisko, Sweden - III_Fen_N3_1 | ecosystem: Environmental > Terrestrial > Soil > Wetlands > Permafrost | place: Sweden: Abisko...
GAGCAAAAATGTAAATCGGTCATCGAAGAAGTATAAATGCTGGAGCAAATATTGAAATTGCAGTTCGATGAACGAGTTTTGCAGCTCGTTATTAATAAACAACAGCCCGGATTTTCGTCCGGGCTGCTTGCTTATTTACTACTTATCTTGGCACCGTTCCGGGCAAGCCAAAGCACCCGTTGTTGTTTCACGTCAAGACATACATGCAGTCCAAACAGTCAGCCCTTTCCTTGCCATCCATCCATCCTTACCAGGAAACGTCAACATATTTTGGATGATGGATTTGATTTTAGTTCCTTCCTATGGCCAAAATACAGGTAACTCCGGCTTAAGAACAAGCATTTCAGGCCAAACAACATGCAACTTTCAAAAGGCATTTCTGGTTGGTTGCAAACCGTTGTTCGTTTTCAATTTTTAGTGCAATCCTGATGTTTATCTATCTTCGCTGAAAAATATATCTTAGCTATTTTTAAATGAATATCCGCATCCGAACCTCTTAACGAACAGGAAAAAGTCATTGCTAAATTTTCCGAATGACCATTAATGACTATATTACGATACCGGATACTCATACATTTTTATCCTGAAGCCCATAAGGTTATGTCGATTTTTGAAATTAACTTTGTTGATGTTACCATCAAAATTTAAAACGATGACTCTGAAAACCATATATAAGTTTTTGGATAAACGCCCGATCGAACATTTGGCGTTTTGGATCTTGTTTGTTTTGGTCGGATCATTCATTTTCAGTTACCAGCAAAATTTTCCGTATTCTTTTTTCCTGATGAATTTTCTGGTGCATCTGCCGGTTTTTGTACTTTTCACCTACTGGGTCGTGTATTACCTGGTCCCGGTTTTCCTGTTAAACCGAAGGTATTGGCAGTTTTTCCCGGCACTTGTTCTTTCTTCAGGATTTGCAGCCCTGATGCGGATACTGGTTGGCAAATACGTTTATTATGCTTTGTTTATTCCCAAAGTTCTGCATCCAAAAGAATGGATAAACACCGATATTTTCCTGCTGAACCTGATTTGGATTTTGGCGCCAGCCATCTTGTTTGCGATGTTTAAGTATTACAAAAACTGGATAAATATTCAGAACCTTGCCAACGAAGCCGAACACAAACGACTGGCTTCTGAATTACAGCTACTTAAAGCCCAGTTAAATCCACATTTTCTTTTCAACACCTTCAATAATTTGTATGTGCTGGCGCTTCAGAAAAGCGACAAGACTCCGGTGATCATCGCTAAGATGTCGGATCTTTTCCATTATGTCCTTTACGAATGCAATGCGATCGAAGTACCAGTTTCAAAAGAAATTAAGCTGATTGAAGACTACATTCAACTCGAAAGTTTGCGGTACACCGACCGTTTGTCAATCAGTTTCGAAAAGGATATTGATAATTTCGATTGTCTTATTCCTCCCATGTTGCTCTATACGTTTGTCGAGAATTGTTTCAAACACGGCAGCAGCCCTGATCCCGGTTCTCCATGGATTAAGTTTCTGATCCGGGTGAAAAATAACAGTTTCGTGTTCGAAGCTTCAAACAGTGTTCCGAAGGCAAACTTCAACAATAACGAAATTGCCGGAGGCGTCGGTTTGTCGAACATCAAACGACGACTTGACCTGATTTATCCAAAGAATCACGAATTGGTTATCCGAAAAGAAAATTATACGTTTTTTGTTAGGTTGCACATACTCAAAAACTGCAATAAAATACCCGAAATCAATGCGTAAACTATTCTTTCTGATTGTGATACTGTTTGTTCAGGTGAGTTGCCTGGACGAAAAGCAACAGGCCGAAAAAATACTGCGCCATTACATTAACCAGAAGGTTGATCCTATCAGAAGGTACACGATGGAAAGTGAAGTGGCGCTGTGGAATGCGACGGTTTCGGGAAATGAAACGGATTATCAGAAAATGGTCGATATCGAACTGGATTTCAATAAATCGAATCAAAATACTTCCAACCGCTTTGCCCCGGACCGGTTTTCGACCATCACCCAAAATGTATTTACCAACGAGCAGGATTTTCAACTTCTGCGAAAGCTTAAATATTCGGGTTTGATAACCGATTCGCTTTTAGTCAGGCAATTGAACGTACTTTACCAGACGTTCATGGGGTCGCAGATTGATTCTGAAAAGTATAAAAAGCTTATGATGACTGAGGTAAAGCTCTGGCAGACATTTTCGACAATGAAAATTGCGGTCGGTGGAAAGAAATACAGTGCCAGCCAGATTGACTCCATCCGAAAAAACACCACGGATGGCGCACTGTTAAAGGAAATTTTTGAAGCCTATCATCAACAGGGCAGATTATTTGCGCCCGATATTATTCGGATGGTGAAAGAGCGGAACGAATATGCTGTCAATTTTGGGTATCCCGACTTTTACCATTTGTCGCTCGAATCAAACGATCAAACTCCGGAAAGAATCAAGCTTTTGTTAGACGAAATCGAATTAAAAACCAGGGATCAGTTCCATGAGGCGAAAAGTGTAGTCGATAAAATGCTTGCCAAACGTTTTCGTATTCCTGAAAAAGAGTTGAACCCATGGCATTACAACGACGAACGAGCCAGCTATTTGCCGCCCCAATTTGCAGCGCAGTTAGATTCTATTTTTTCGAACATAGATCCAATCAAAAAAACTTCCCAATTTTTCGATGAAATTGGGTTGCCGATTCAGAAAGTGATTGATAACAGCGATCTGGAATATCGTCCGGAAAAGGCTTCCATAAATTCAATGATTAATGTTGATTTTAAAAACGATATTCGGCTGATTTCGGCCATTCAACACACGCACGACGGTATGTTGCGAATGATGCATTTGGGTGGTCATGCCTCACATTACAACTCAATCTCAGACGATATCCCGTATTTGCTGAAAACTCCGATTCCTGCAATCTATGAAGGAATTGCAAGGTATTTTGAATATCTGGCTTCCGATTCTAAATGGCTTAAAGATGAAATTCACCTCGACGAAAATCAGCAAAAACAAGTTATTCTGATTTGCCGGCACCTGCACCAGGTCGATCGGTTGTTCAGATGCCGAAAATTAATAGTCATGGCTAATTTTGAAGAAGAAATTTACCGGAATCCCGATCAAAACCTGGATTCGCTGTGGCAAAACCTGAACCTTAAATATTTAGGCCTCGACTATCCGGTCGAAAAGTCAACTGGTTTCTGGGCAGCCAATAAATATTCAGTCAGTCTTTCGTGTACAACTCATAATTTTGTATTGGCCGATGTTTTTGCGGCTCAGCTGCAACATACGATCGAAACAAAAGTCTTAAAGGAAACAAGTGGCTTTTACAACAATAACAAAGCGATTGGCAACTATTTAGTCGATAATCTGTACAAATACGGAAACCTGTTGCCCTGGGAAAAATTAATTGAAAAAGCGACCGGAGAGCCGTTGAATTCGACCTATTTCGTTAATCAGTTGATTGTAGATGAGTATAATGCTAAAAACTAAAAATCAGAAGCGATGAAAACACGATGCTTAATAGTTGACGATGAACCGTTGGCCAGGGAACTCATTCGCGGGCATGTCGAAAAGCTCGAAAATTTCGAAATTGTTGCCGAATGCAGCGATGCCATGAAAGCGCTGAACGTTCTTCGCGAAAAAACGATCGATTTGATGTTTATGGACATTCAGATGCCTCAGATTACGGGTATCGCATTTCTGAAAACACTAAAACACCCACCCAAGGTAATCATCACGACTGCCTATCGGGAGTTTGCGTTAGAAGGTTTTGAACTCGATGTGGTCGATTATTTATTGAAACCCATCACTTTTGAACGATTTTTGAAATCGGTAAATAAATTTTATCAGACGAATCAGGATGAAGTCCAGTTGGTTACCGGTTCGAATTCAGAACGGACCGTTGAAGAATCGTTTATTTATATCAAGGAAAATAAAAAAGTGGTGAAGGTTTATTTGTCCGAAATCAGGTACATCGAAGGTTTAAGCGAATACATTCAGCTCTTTACTGACAAACGGAAAATCATCACTAAAACCAGCATGTCGCTGATGGAAGAGAAATTGCCAAAGGAGAACTTTCTGAGGATTCACAAATCGTTTATCGTTTCAATTCCTAAAATTGAGGCATTTACAACTAATACAATCGAGATACAAGGAAAAGAATTGCCCATTGGACGCAGTTATAAAAATGCCGTTCTAAGTGCTTTAAATTTTGCTGGTTCGGTTGCAGGAGTGTGATGATTAAGCTATTAGTTCTGAATCAGGTTGCGTTCATTTGGGCTTAAATAGACTGCTTTTATTTTTAAGAAATTATCCTGACTGTCAGACAGCGAATTCCTGGTTTGAAAGGCTTCGTTATCAATGGTGAAATAGAACCTGCTACCTGTATTTGGAGTCGAAATATATTGCAAATCACCTCCAAGTAGATTGACCAATCCTTTGCTGATAGCCAATCCCAGACCAAACCCCTTACTTCCTATTAACTGATTTTTACCTTTGAAAAATGGTTTAAAGATCAATTCCCTACTCGATTCATCAATTCCACTGCCCGAATCTTCCACAAAAAACTCAAGACCATTATTCGTACTCCGATAGCCAAATTGAACGAATCCTTTGGTCGTAAAGCGAAAAGCATTGTTTAGCAGATTTTGAAAAACATGCGTAAAACGGATCTGATCGGTATAGATTTCAATTTCAGAATCTTCTTCCTCTTTAAGCAATTCGAAACGAATCCGGTTATGCATCAATCGTAAATCTGATTGTTGGTATTCCTCATAAATTTGGTCGAGCACATGGTTCAAATTGAATTTATTTTTTGAGAGCTCAACCTGTTTTTTCTGTAATTTCGAAATATCCATGATGTCATTAATCAGTTTAAGCAGATCGTTCCCGTTCTTGGTCAGGTGTTTGGCAAAAACCTGTTTGTCATCGTTGTTAAAAGCGTCGTCGAGCAGAAGTTCGCAGAAGCCTAAAATGCCATTCAACGGAGTTCTGATTTCGTGCGACATATTGGCCAGGAAAGCCGATTTTAACTGGTCCGACTCTTCTGCTTTGTTTTTTGCCAGGATCAGATCGGCTTCTATTTTGTTCAGCTTTTTTATTTCTTTGGTGATTAATAAATACAATAACATCGCAGTTACACTAACAAAAAACCAACCTTTGTATGTTTGCAGAATGGTTAAAGCCTCCTCTGAAGTGGCTATCCGAAGGATAAGCTGATCGGAAAAAAGGATCCAAACAAATGAGATAAAAAAATAGATTAAAGTTATTTTAACAGCAATTAAATTTTTCATCCGCTTATCATTTATTTTATTAATTGGCAGATGGCTGCCTTCACAGTTTGAAAACTCGTCAATAATCATTCATTTAGGCAGAACGATTTTATCATAGTAGTTTCATTTGGTTTATAATACGACGGAAATATAACAATTAAACTCGATATAACATGCAACTTATTATTACAGAAAAAGGCCTTGTAACAAAATCGGATTTTTGGAGTGGACCAACGAATACGGATCAATCGGTTTACGAAGTTATTCGGGTAATCGGCGGGGTTGCCCTTTTTCTTGAAGATCACTTCGATCGGCTAAAGCAATCCATGGAAATTCAGGGGATTTCATTCGGGATGGAATATACTGATTTCAGGCAGAAAATAGCAGAAATCATAACGCTAAACCTGAAAACAGAGGGTAATATCAAGTTTTCATATTTGAGGATCGGAAACGAAAGCGAATGGTTTTTTACGTTCATTCCTCACAGCTATCCGAATCCGGAGGATTATCTGAATGGTGTGCCAACCGATCTGCTTTTTGCCGAACGCGAAAATCCGAATGCGAAAGTCGTTCAAAACGCGGTGAGGGAGCTTGCCAACCAAAATCTAACTACCGAAAAAATATATGAAGTTTTGTTGGTCGACCGCAACGGACTGATCACCGAAGGAAGTCGCTCGAATGTGTTTTTTGTGAAAGATAACGTTTTTTACACGGCCCCGGCCTCGCAGGTTTTGGTGGGAGTTACCCGTCAAAAAGTGATAGAGTGTTTGAATGAACTGTCGTTTCAGTTTGTTGAAACCGATATTCATGCCGATGAAATCAGCCGGTACGATGCAGCTTTTCTTACCGGAACCTCTCCGAAGGTTTTACCGATCCGATCAATCGGCGATCAAATGTTTCGTACCGGTCATGCTGCCGTCAAACAACTGATGAAATGCTACAACGACCTGATTGACCGATATATTCAAAGCCATGGCGACCAATCATAAATCCACATACAATGACAGTAAAAGAACACTATGACAATCATTTAGGGAATTTTTATTCATGGTACACCGGTGATTTTGATACGAATAAGGATTTATTCAAAGAGTTTTGTATTGACAATGATATAAAACCGAATCGTACAAGGTGTGCCATCGATTTAGGCGCAGGCAATGGCATTCAAACAATTGCATTAGCTGATTTGGGGTTTAGTGTCAAAGCTATTGATTTCAACAATCAACTAATTGCCGAGCTAAAATCGAAGATTGGAAACTTACCGGTCGAGGTTTTTAACGACGACATTAAATTTGTTGGCAACTATTCAGATCCGCAACCAGAATTAATTGTTTGCTGCGGTGATACATTAGTTCATCTGGATTCAATCGCTGAAATTGAGAAATTAATCCACGATTCACTCGATATTTTGACACCCGATGGTAAGCTGATTTTAACCTTTCGCGACTATTCAACTGAACTGAATGATATTAACAGGTTTATTCCGGTAAAAAGCGATTCGCATAGAATATTAACTTGTTTTATTGAGTATTTTACTGATAAATTGAGAGTTACCGATTTATTGTACGAATTTGAAAATGGCAAATGGGTTCAAAAAGTGAGTTCGTATTCTAAAACAAGGATTACCAAAGATATGGTTCTTGAATTTCTGAAAAATTCAGGATTGAAAATTAACCTTGACAGGATTGAAAATCGGATGATATCAATAATCGGACAAAAACATTAACTGGTACGAATGCTAAAAAAAGAGGCAACACTCAGTTCAGAATGTTGCCTCTTTTTATTAGAAGGGCAGATCGTTACCCGAATCATCTGCTGACTCTGGTGGGATGTCGGCTGGCGAAAATTCTGGCGGATAGCTCTTCGCCTGGCTTGCAGCTCCTGCATTTTCGATTTTCCAGGCATTGATATTGTGATACCATTTTCCATTGAAATCGCGCGATTCGACCGAGAAAAAGACTTCAATCTCCATTCCTTCGGAAATTCCATCAATCAACGAAATTTTGTCGCCAAAAAGGGTGAAGCATACCTTTTTTGGAAACTGTTCATTGGTTTCAATCACGAAATCCTGTTTCTTCCATTCTTTACCTGCTTTACTTACACCTGATTCTATTTTCAGAATTTGGAGAAGTGTTCCTTTAACCTGCATACTCATAGTGATAAGATTTTAACAGTATAAATAAAAAAACACTCTTCCAATTGATTTGCAAGAGTGTTTTAAACTATGTTTATTCAATTATTTTTTTGCTGCGTCAGGCTTTACGATTTCGAGTAATTCAACTTCAAAAATAAGAGTAGAATTTGGTTTGATTTCCTGACCTGCGCCTTGTTGGCCATAAGCTAAATTGGCAGGGATATACAATTTCCATTTTGAACCGACTGGCATAAGCTGTAAAGCTTCAGTCCATCCCGGAATAACACGGTTTACAGGAAATACAACTGGTTCTTTACCAATCGAACTGTCGAAAACTTTGCCTTCGAGCGTTGTTCCATGATAATGACATCTTACCTGATCTTCTGCTTTTGGTTTTGGACCGTTACCAACCTTAATGATTTCGTATTGAAGTCCACTTGGAAGAGTAACTACACCGCTTTTATTTTTATTGGAAGCAAGAAATTCCTGACCAGCTTTCAGGTTTTTTTCGCCTTCAACTTTTGCTAACCCTGAAAAGAAAGCTTGAATGGCAACATTGGCTTTTGCTGCTTTAATCTGCACTGAATCGCCCATAAAAGCTTTCTCGAAAGCTGCAATAATGAGTTCTTTATTAAGCTGATCGACGCCAGGAGCACCTTTCATCTGTTGTTTGTTGTTCTCGCCGATAAGTACACCCAACGAATAACTAACTGAATCGATTTTACTTGTAAGTTTTACCTCACCTTTTTTGCCCGAATTTTGGCATCCGGCAGCTCCTACAATCAATACGAGCGCTAATGCATAAATAATTGATCTTAACTTCATGATTTTTTTTATAATTTATTAAACAATTTCTGATATAATTTGGATTTGAAATTCAGGCTACGAATATAGAGTTATTTTTATTATCATCGAAAAACTTAAAAGTTCTTTTTGCCTCTCAGAATTTCTTTTTTCCCGATTGGGCCCGAAATCCGCTCCATCTGAAATCCAGCAGAATTCAACGACCTTCTAACCGATCCTTTTGCACAGTAAGTTACCAGGATACCACCTTTTTTAACAGTAGCAGCAACCTTTTGCAGTATATCATCGGTCCACATTTCTGGTTGTTTCCCGGGAGCAAAAGCATCGTAATACACCAAATCAAATTGAGGCGCCGTATTAAACCGAAAAGTCAACAAATCATCGTGAATCTTATGAAGTGTGAATTCAGGCGATATTTCTGAAGGTGAGTTCCAATCAGCCTGATGAAGCTGTTTAAACACCAATGAAAATTCAGGGAAAATAGTTTTAGGATAATTCAACTGCCTGTATTCAACTTCGGTTAACGGATACTTTTCGATGCTGAAGTAGTTAACCAATTTATTTAACTTTCGTGCATAGCCGTAAGTAAGATAGGTGTTTAATCCTGTTCCAAATCCGATTTCAAGGATGTTAAGTTCGCTTTCGGTTGTTTGCAGAAGCCCTTCTCCGATGTATATATGCAACGATTCCTGAATTGCTCCGTGAACAGAATGATAATGTTCATCCATCTCAGGAAGATAAATAGTATGCGAGCCATCTTCAGTTATCACGAACTCTTTGTCCATATTTTGTAAATTAAGCGGTAAACGTTGCCAAAATAACTAAATTTACATCCGTAAGATTAATTGAAGTATAAATGTTACTAAAAATCTATCCTGAAAACCCTAATCCCAAAGATGTCAGACAGGTAGTTGATGTACTGAGAGGTGGAGGAATCATTGTTTATCCTACGGATACTGTGTATGGACTTGGTTGCGACATTACCAATGCCAGAGCGGTCGAAAAAATTGCCCGTTATAAAAATGTACAAGTCGAAAAATCGAACTTTTCTTTTATTTGCAGCGACTTAAGCCATCTGTCCGATTTTTCGAAACCTGTATCCAATTCTGTTTTTAAACTTCTGAAATACTATTTGCCTGGGCCATTTACGTTTATTTTAAATGCCAACAGCAACGTTCCCAAATATTTCAAGGGTAAGAAAAAAACGGTTGGAGTCAGAATACCCGATAATTCAATCATCATCGAAATTGTCAGGGTGCTCGGCAATCCTATTATGTCAACATCCATTCACGACGATGACGATATTGTTGAATATTCGACTGACCCGGAATTGATTCACGAAAAATTCATGGACATTGCCGATCTTGTTATCGACGGCGGATATGGCGATAATGTTCCGTCAACCATCGTCGATTGTACCGAAGAAATCCCGGTTGTTGTCAGGCAGGGAAAAGGTATTTTTGAAGATTGATGCCTCGGATTATTCAACTTTTAAATTGGCACATAAAGCGCCATCCCGTTTGATTTCAAAGCTGTCGCTTCCGTGCTTTTTGCCAAAACTTACATTTCCGGTATTAATCGTCCGAACGATTGGATTTGCCTTCCCTCTTTGGGGATATACTGCTAATTCCATTTGACCGGAACGTTTAAAGACCGAATTGAGGTTTAACACGCTGTTTAGGAATTGAACCCGATGTTCTTTTACAACCAGGTCGTTGTAGCTAATTGGCTTTGACAGATCACCTGAAATGACCTGTGTACTATCCAGTTTCAGATGATAACATACTTTTTTCAACATCTGATTTTCTGTTCTGGAAAGGTTTTTAAAATCATTCGTTATCAGGTAATTGGTCCGTCCATTGATGAAATGGATCATCGGGCTTTTCGTGTTGTAAACCTGAATGACATGCTGGTTGAATAAACGTCTTTTTTCAACCAGTTTATCAATCTGAAAAAGAAGAACCAGCGAAATGAGCGAAAAGAGCCAAACTTTTTTCTTTGATGAAATCCAAATGATAACTACCGAAATACACCCGAATAATAAAAAAACCTGGACCAAATTTAATACGATTCCTTTGCTGACAGCCAGAGGTAAGGCATCCATGGTTTTTAGTACAAACAGCATGAAATGGGTGATCGTTTGAATGACCGCCCCAACAACCATCGCCAACCCATGAATGGGGCTAATAATAAAAAAAACCAGTGTTAGCCAAATAATTAACGTTGTTACCGGAATGACCACATAACCACTGAGCCAGAATAAATTAGGGAATTGATTAAAATAGAATAAAGTGAGGGGAAACGTAGTCAATTGGGCCGCCAATGAAACTGTTAACATGGTCCATGACCATTTTAGAATTGGATTGGTAATTTCAAACAGGTTATTCAAAGCAGGTTGTATCAAAACGATTCCAAATACGGCCAGATAAGAGAGTTGAAAACCAATATCGAAAATGACGTTCGGGTTCAGAAGAATCAGCAGAAAGGCGGATGCCATGAGTGAGTTGTAAATATTAACCTGCCGGCGAAGTCCTTCTCCAATAATCACAAAAGTAAACATAACAGTTGCCCGCTGAACCGATGGCGAAAACCCTGTGATAAAAGCGTAACCCCATAATAATGTGATCATAACAGCAGAGAAGATAAAAACTCCTGCTTTTATTCGTTTGATGAATGAAAGGAAAAAGCCAAGTATAAAATAAATCAAGGCAACATGTAATCCTGAAACCGATAACACATGCATCGCACCGGTTGAAGCGAAATAATCATTGGTTTCCTGATCAATTTCGGCCCGGTATCCCAGCGTTAAGGCTGAAACCACCGAACGTTCTTCTTTCTCGGTCAGGGCAATTGCCAGAATTGAAATCAGTTTATCCCGGACTTGCTCTGCTTTATAAACTAACCGGTTAACCTTGTGCCCGGTTTTTAGGTAGGTTCCTTCGGTTAAATACAATGAAAATCGTATGCCTTGTTGTCGCATCATCGATTGATAATCGATTTCATACGGATTGCCGGCATTTCTGATTTCTGAAGGTTGGGCTAAGATAATTAGTTGATCACCAGTTGTCAGCGTTTGGTCAAAAAGAGGTTTGCTGAAATAGGCAAGTACTTTTTCGGGTTTTGCGAGAGTTTTATTCTGAATCAGAAGAATGGTCTGGAAAGTTTTGGCCTTTTCAGCAGGTTTCTGGCAGAGCTCAGCCAAATAATAATCTTTATGGTCGAAGGTGTATTGCTTTTCGTTAGGTGCAGTTGGATAGAAAATGCCAATAAGAACGATGCAACCCGCAATTAGTACGTTCTGTATCTTTTCGACCGTATAATTGCTGTTATGCCAGAAAAGAATCAGGACAGAAATCAGCAGTGTTAGTATAAATCCGATCCAGTGCGGTTCAAAATGCAGGTAATGACTCAATAAAATTCCAATCAGAAAAAGACTGGTAATCCGGATAAATGGGATTTTCTGGAAAAAATTTCTTGCAACTGGCATTTGAATAATTTTCTGCCAGTTACGTTATTCTTATTTATTTGGTTTGAAAAGAAAGTCAGAATCTTTCTGAGTGGTCGGTTTTTTTGCCTGAATGGTAATAATTTGGGTGTTGAACGGATTTTTATTTTCCAGGAATTTTGATGCGATATTTTGGAATTACCTTTCCTTTTGATATGGCAGTTAATTTGCTTTTCAATATTCTTTTTTTCAAGGGATTCAGATAATCGACAAACATAATACCTTCCAAATGGTCATATTCGTGTTGAATAACCCTCGATGAAAAGCCGCTGTAAATTTCTTCATGCAACTTAAAATCTTCATCAAAATATCGAATCCTAACAGATTCCGGGCGCAAAATGTCTTCGCGAATTTCGGGCAAACTTAAACAACCTTCGTTGAGAACCCATTCATCGCCCGTTTTTTCAATGATTTCAGGATTAATGAATGCTTTTTTTATTCCGGCGGGTTCGTCTTCTTCGTCTGTTGTTGAATCAATAACAAAAATCCGGATCGATTGTCCAACCTGTGGCGCAGCCAAACCAACACCGTCAGAGCTGTACATGGTTTCGAACATGTTCCGAATGAATTCTTTTAAATCCTGAAAATCACGTGTAACCGGAGCTGCCTTTTTTCGAAGCATCGGATCTCCATATACGGTAACCGGGTAAATCATCTGATGTAATTTTTTTGTTCTAAATAGCTTTGTAAAATAATCGTTGCACTCACTCCATCAATGGTTTCCTTATTTTGCCTGTCTTTTTTCTTAAGCCCGGCATCAATCATGGTCTGAAATGCCATCTTCGATGTAAATCGTTCATCCACTTGTTCCAAAGGCATGTCGGGATAATCCTTTTGAAATTTCTTCAAAAACGGATTGATGTAAAGAACGGCTTCCGAGGGTTGATTGTTCATTTGCATCGGATAACCAATTATTACTTTTTCAACATTTTCTTTTGCAAAATAGTCTTTCAGGAAGATCCATATTTCAGGTGTTGAAACGGTTGTAAGTCGGGTAGCAATCATCTGTAAAGGGTCAGTAACCGCAATTCCAACCCGTTTTTTTCCGTAATCTATCGCTAATATTCTTCCCACAACGCACTTAATTTGCTGCAAAAGTAGCAATTTTTAAGAAAGATTTTTTTTGGTTCTACTTGATTGGTTTTGCTTTCATGAGCGGATAGTGGTTTTAATCTATTCCTAGTAAAACGCTTTATTGTTCTTCTACGAACTCATGCTCTTTATCGCAAATATTTTACCAAGACAAAATCTTATCTTTGATTTGTGGTTCAAAAATTTCAAATTAATGAAAAACCTGTTTATTACAATATCAATCCATATTATAGCCTGGGGTTTGCTATTGATGGTTCCCTTTTTGTCCACTTATCAGGTTATTGCATCTTTTGCCCCAATAGTTAATATTTCATTTGTTCCGATTATTATTTCAATTATTTTTCTTATAGTTATATTTTATTTCAATTATTTTATTCTGATTCCCAAATTCCTCTTATTAAAAAAATACTTGTTGTACGCAATTACGCTTATACTAAGCATTGTCACAGCCTTTGTTTTGTCAGAAGTGTGTTTAAATTTATTTGATATTAATCCGGATAATATAGCAAATATTAATCCTTTACTAATAAAAATAGAACCTGTTATGAGAGCAAATGCTTTTTTGATACTGATTCTTTCAATTTTAGCATCCATCTCATTGACCATTAACAATCATCTCAAACAATTGGAAAAAGAAAAATTAGTAGCTCAAATTTCTTCTTTAAAATTCCAAATCAACCCGCACTTTTTATTTAATACCTTAAATAATATATATGCTACAGCGCTTGATACATCACCACGAACTGCGGATATGGTTGATAGACTTTCTGAAATGATGCGTTACACGATGAAAGAAACTCAAAATGATTTTGTGCCGTTAGAGGAAGAAATTAATTACCTTAACAATTATATTGAACTGCAAAAGTTGCGATTCGAAAGTAAATTAAAATTTGATTATACTATTGAAGGAGAGTTTACCGAATTGCAAATTGCCCCCATGTTGCTTATCCCATTTGTTGAGAATGCATTTAAACATGGTGTGAATTCCGAACAAGACAGTAACATCAGAATCAATATTAAGGCAAACGAATCGGAAATCCATTTTTTAGTTGCTAATAAAAAAGTTAGCATTCAATCCGGAATAAAGGAGAATAGCGGTGGTTTAGGAATTGAGAACACGAAAAATCGGTTAGTTTTGATATATCCTTCCAAGCATTTATTGACAATAAAAGAAACTGAAAATGATTTTATTGTATCACTTCATATCAATTTACTATGATTACTGCTGTAGCAATAGATGATGAGCCTCTGGCTTTAAAGGTAATTGATTCTCATTGCGAAAAAACGGATTTTATCAATCTGCAAAAAACATTTACACATCCTACTGAAGCATTACATTACTTACGAAAATATCCTGTTGATTTATTATTTGTAGATATACAAATGCCATCAATGAATGGAATAAACCTCGTAAAAGCCATTCAGCAAAATACCATGATCATTTTTACAACGGCATTCAGCGAATATGCTGTGGTGAGTTACGAACTTAATGCTATTGATTATTTGTTAAAACCCATCAATTTTAAACGATTCAGTCAGGCTGTAAACAAAGCCAATGAGTATTACAATTACATTAACAAACAGAATCATTCAGAAAACAAACATATTTTTATTCGTGCTGATTATAGTTTGGTAAAAATTTCTATTGCTGACATTTTATATATTGAGGGACAGGCAGATTACCTGAAAATATTTATAAGAGACAGAAAAACCGTTGTGGCACGTATGACAATGAATGAAATGGTAGAAAAATTACCCGTAAAAGATTTTATTCGTGTTCACCGAAGTTTTATTTTACCTTTTAACCGAATTGAATCTGTTCGCTCAAATTTTATAACTCTTCCAGAAACAGAAATTCCTATTGGCAAAACCTATATTAAAGATTTTAATAGCAGATATGAACAATAATATCCCACCAACGAATCATTCTTCGCAAATCTTTACCCCTTCATCTCAATAATTTTTCAATCCACTATTTTATATTCATCTTTGCATCATTATTATAAACTAATGATACAATGAGAAGAACATTGAAATTTAAAGAAATAATATTTCTAACCTTATTCTTTGCAATAAGCAGCTTTTATCTGCAAGCCCAAAAACCACTATCACTCAAAGAGTGCATCAGTTATTCAAACACAAATAACAGCAACATAAAAATTGCAGGTTATGATGTTAACATTAGCCAGAAGAAAGTGAACGAGCAAATTGGAACAATGCTTCCCCAGGTTGATGCTTCCGGGTCATATACCGATAACCTGAAGTTGAACACTACCGTACTTCCTGGTGAATTAATGGGACAACCCGGAACCCAGATCCCGGTAACAATGGGTACAAAGCACAATTTGTCGGGCAGTGTGCAGCTAAATCAGAAAATTTTTGATCCAACCTTTGGAATAGCATTAAGTGCTGCAAAAATAAGCAAGCAGCTATCGGAGCAAACATTAGAGAAGACTTCAGAGCAGACAGCTTACAACATCAGCATAACATATTACCAAACATTAGTAATTGGGAAGCAAATGAATTCGCTGCGGGCCACACTTGTTGCATCCGAAAAATTATTGGAATCTACCGAGTTAAAACATAAAAACGGAATGGCCAAAAAAGTAGATGTTGACAAAATCCGTGTAAGCTACAACAATACCAAATCTCAATTGCAACAAAGCGAGTTAAGCTACAAACAATCGCTTAATACATTAAAATATCAAATGGGCATGCCGGTGGATAGTTCTATTGTATTGTTGGATACAGATCTTACTATCAATATACAAGCCATAGAAATACAACCAGATAGTTTTTCAGTTAATAACCATATTGATTATCAATTACAGAAAACCAACCTAAGTGTCTCTGAATTGGATAAAAAACGCAACATGGCAGGGTATTTACCTTCACTTTCATTTAATGCAAACTATGGATATAGCGCTATGCGCAACAAGTTTGACTTTACCAAATCAGGGAAAGATTGGTACCCTGGCTCAAGCCTTGGTATCACACTCAAAGTTCCCATTTTCGATGGATTGCAACGCAACGCAAAAATTTCACAATCAAAACTGAATATTGAAAAAAGCATGGAAAATATAAGGCTTACCGAGCAGTCGATTAAGGTAGAGCTTTCCAATAGCGAAATCCAATATCGTAATGCTGTTGATAACATTCACAGCGAAAAAGACAATCTTGATTTAGCAGAGAATGTTTATAAAAATACTCAACTTGAATATCAGCAAGGTGCAGGTTCTTCACTCGATTTGGTTCAAGCTGAAAGCTCCTATCGAGAAAGTCTTAACAACTATTATAACAAGTTGTTAAATCTTTATATCGCTAAGATAAACCTCGAACAATCAAAAGGAACCTTAATGAATTATATAAATAATTTAAAATAAACTATAGTCATGAAGAAAATAATTATCATAGTTGTTGCTTTAGCAATATTGGCGCTTATTATTTTTAGGCTTTCAACCAACTACAAAAAAGTAAATGCAAGCAAAGATGTAAGCACCGATTTGGCTTATGTGTCTGTAAATGTTTCTCCTGTTTTAAAAATGTCGATAAAAGATAGTTTGCGATTGACAGGTTATATGGAGGCATATTCTGAAGTAGATATTGCTGCGGAAGCCCAAGGGACAATTACTTCATTGAATGCTGCACTTGGACAGGAAAAATCAAAAGGGAGCATTATAGCAACCATTGATGATAAACTAAAAAAACTTGCAGTTCAAACAGCCAGCATCAGTGTTACAAAGCTTAAAAAAGATTTGGAAAGGTATAATAACCTTTATAAAGGAGGTACTGTAACTGAGCAACAATTAAATGATGCTCAAAATTTGTATGATAATGCTGAAATCCAATTAGAGCAAGCCGAAAAACAGCTTTCAGATGCAACAATCAAATCCCCGATAAGCGGCGTTATTACCAAGAAACAGGTTGAAGAAGGCGAATACATCAATATTGGGAACCCTATCGTTACAATCGTTGATATTTCCAGGCTTAAGATCAAATTAAATGTTTCCGAAGCCAATGTCTATCAACTTAAATTAAATGATAAGGCAACTATTACCACCGATGTATATCCCGGGATAACATTTGAAGGGGATATCAGTTTTATTAGTTCCCAGGGGGACGATTCGCACAACTATCCTGTCGAAATTGTAATCTCTAATGATTCAAAATATCCTTTAAAATCAGGAACTTTTGCAAATGTAATGATTAAACTGCCTGTAGCAGCAGAAGCAGCGTATATTCCCCGTGAATCTCTATTGGGAAGCATAACAGATGCAGAGGTTTATGTTGCCGAAAACGACAAGGCGATACTTAAAAAAATTGTTGTTGGAAACGGGAATGACAAATATATAAAGGTTATTTCCGGATTAAAGGAAGGCGAAGAAGTAATTGTAAACGGCCAGATAAATCTTTCCGAAAACAAGGCAATTAAAATTGTAAATTAAAACAACAACTATGTCAATTACAGAAATTGCAATAAAACGCCCAACGCTGGTAGTCGTAATTTTTACTGTACTGGCTATTCTTGGAATAACATGTTATACTAAATTAAACTATGAGTTAATTCCTAAACTTAGTTTTCCTTCGCTCAGTATAACAACAACTTACCCTGGTGCTTCGGCAAACGAGGTTGAAAGTTCTGTTTCCAAAAAACTGGAAGATGCCCTTTCATCCTTAGAGAATGTTAAAAGCATGCAAACAACTTCACAGGAAGGCCTATCCACTATTACGATCGAATTGGAATCGAGCGCTGATGCTAATTTAGCCGTACAGGATGCTCAGCGTAAAATCAATGCAATGGTGGCGAATCTTCCAACCGGTGTGAAGTCGCCATCAATTAACAAATTCTCTTCCGATGAAATGCCGGTAATTAAGTTTGGGGTAACAGCCAAAATAGCTCCGACAAAATTGTATTTGCTAACGGATAACCAAATCAAGTCGCAGCTTTCAAAACTTAAAGGCGTCGGTCAGGTTTCACTGGTTGGAGGAAATGAACGCGAAATCAAAATAAATATCAATAAGAATAAACTTGACGCTTATAAAATTACAATCAGCCAGGTCTATCAGGCAATTTATAATGCAAACATTGAAATGCCGACCGGTAAAATTGAAAGTAATGTTAAACAATATACAGTACGGTTATTAGGAAAGATAAAATCTTTAGACGAGTTTCGTAACATAACGGTTTCAAGAACAATCTCCGGCAGCAGTATCAAATTATCAGACATTGCTGAAATTATTGACGGCATTGCAGAACAGACTAATTTGAATAAGATCAATGGCAAAAATTCTATTGGTGTTAGTATTCAGAAACAAACAGATGCCAATACGGTTGATGTTTGCAAACGGGTAAAAGAACAATTGAAATTGCTCGAAAGTCAATATCCCGATTATCAGTTAGAGTTTAATATCGCTTCTGACAGTTCCACCTATACTTTAGCTTCAGCCAATGCAGTAATGGAAGATATAGGTTTTGCAATAATGATTGTTGCATTTGTTATGTTCGTTTTCTTACATAGCATCCGGAACTCGGTCATAGTTTTAATTTCTATACCAGCTTCAATCATTTCGGTTTTCATAGCCATGTATATTTTTAATTTTTCGCTCAATATGCTCACCTTGATGGCTCTCTCTTTGTTGATCGGTATTTTGGTTGATGATTCGATTGTGGTTTTGGAAAATATATACCGTCATCTGGAAATGGGGAAAGATAAACGTAAAGCGGCGCTCGATGGTAGAAATGAAATTGGTTTTACCGCGGTAGCAATTACCCTTGTTGATGTTGTAGTTTTCCTGCCCTTATCTTTAGTATCTGGTATGATTGGCAACATGCTAAGGGAGTTTTCGCTGGTTGTTGTATTTGCAACCCTTATGAGCCTTATCGTTTCGTTTACCGTTACCCCGCTATTAGCCTCCCGTTTCAGCAAAATACAGGATTATACAAAAAAATCAATTATCGGAAGGTTTTCTATTTGGGTAGAAACTACCTATACTAAGATTGTAGGATATTACGAACGAATTCTGCAATGGTCGCTAAATCACCGTAAAACAGTGTATCTGACAGTAACCGTATTAATCGTACTGTCATTTTCGCTTGTAGGAATGGGCTTGGTAGGCACTGCATTTATGAACGATGGCGACCAGGGAGAATTTATGATTAAGCTTGAAGGCGAACCGCAGAATACTGTTTACCAGACAACACAGCTCACACAAAAAGTGGAGGATCTGTTGCTTAAAAAGCCAGAGGTTGTTAAAGTGTATTCAAACATCGGGTATTCAGGTTCTGATTTTGGAACTGGCAGTGGAGTAAATAATAAGAGTGAAATAACAGTTAATATTGTTCCGAAAGATCAGCGATCTGTTTCTGTTAGCGAGTTTGCAGCATTGATAAAAAAAGAAGTTCAGGAAATACCCGGGTTAAAAGTCAGCGCCACTCCAACCTCCATGATGGGAAACGCAGATGATGCACCTATACAGATATTGTTACGGGGGCCTGATATAACTAAGCTCTTTGAGGCAGGCGATAGTGTAATGAAGGTCATCAAACAAATATCAGGCACCAATGATGTTAAATTATCCGTTGATAAAAGCAAGCCCGAATTGCAGATCAAACTCGACAGAGAAAAAATGGAGCAATTAGGTCTTCATGTGCAACAGGTTGGAAGTACGCTAAACCTTGCATTAGCAGGAAATACCGATCTGCAATATTCAGTAGGTGACGATGATTTTGATATTAATGTTCAGTATGACCAATTCAACCGTAAAAAAATTGACGATGTGGGTTCTCTCACATTTTTAAATAACCAGGGTAAGCTTGTTGAATTAAAAAACTTTGCCACCATTACTCAGTCGTTGGGTCCTAATAAACTTGAACGGTACGACCGTATTTCATCTCTTACAGTAAAATGTTCGGTCTATGGTCGTCCGGTTGGAACCGTTGGTGAAGAAATAAAAGCTGCGATAAAAGAAAAAATACATGCTCCCGAAATTACCATCGACTATAAAGGCCAAATGGAAAGGCAGGCTGATGCATTCGGCAGTTTGTTCACGGCTATAGCTGCCGCATTGATCTTTGTGTATCTTGTAATGGTTGCCCTTTACAATTCTTACCTGTATCCTTTTGTTGTTTTGTTCTCCATACCGGTGGCAATAATCGGAGCTTTGTTTGCATTAGCGCTTTCAGGAGAATCACTAACTATTTTCTCGATGGTTGGAATGATCATGCTGATTGGGCTTGTATGTAAAAATGCAATTCTGATTGTAGACTTTGCGAATAAATTCAGGGAAAAAGGCCTATCTGTCAGGGAAGCATTAGTAGAAGCAGGTAAAGAAAGATTGAGACCTATCTTGATGACAACATTTGCAATGGTTTTTGGTATGCTTCCCATTGCCCTTGCTTCGGGCGCAAGCGCCGAAAGTAAAAACGGACTGGCATGGGTTATCATAGGCGGTTTGACCAGTTCTTTAATTTTCACATTGGTGTTGGTGCCATCCGTTTATATGAGTATGGAAAAATATAAGGAAAAATTCAAAAAATGGTTTGGCAAAAAGACAAAAGAAAACATAAGGCCAGATTCCTCGCAAATTATCACCGAAGTCTAAATAGTTACAATTAGTGCCTCAAGGAACACTTTTGACAGAAGCCAGTTCCTTGTGGCACTTATTTTCCTGATTCCAGTTCTAATGTTAATTATCACTCAAAATGGTTATTGAAAAACATTACGATGCTCTAAAAAAGATGTTTTTTGAAGAAGGGATCAAAAGCCTTACGATGGATGTTATTTGCCGAAGGCTGGGCATCGCTAAAAAAACGGTCTATAAGGAATTTGCGAATAAAAAAGAGCTTGTTAATGCTATATTTCATAAAGAGTTCTACTGTTTTAAACTGGATTTGACATTAGCCCTTAATAATAGTGAAGATGCCATCCAACAAATATGTATTTTATTTGATTTTTTTTCTACACGACAAAATGCTATCAGCTATGCAAGTTTATTCGATATAGGTGAATATTACCAGCCGTTAACCTTAGAAATAATAGATTTGGAAAACCAATTGATTATTGAAAAAACCAATTCGATTTTAAAACAAGGTATTGCCGAATCGAATTTCCGGGAAGATATTATACCCGAACGGATTGGTGAAATTTTTACCTTTCTTTTTGCGACTGGAATTATGTTGAGAAAAAATAAAATCCATCAGGACTTATTTTCATTTGCTGATATTGATTTACTCGATTTTCATTTGCGGAGTATATGTACCCCTTTAGGATTAAAATTATGGAATACAAAACATTTGACCATACATACCAAGAATTTAAGGTAAAAGAAACCGTATACAAAAAAAAGATACTGGAACTTGCTTTTCAGGTTATAGGCTGGGCCATTGTTGTATCTATCCCATTCTTTTTCGGGTCACCGGAAAATGTTCCTCCCAGGGTGATGCCCTTGCCAATAGTGTTTTTCTGGGTGCCACTAGCTGTTTTTTACTTTTTAAATTACTATGTCTTAATCCCTCGTGTATTGTTTAAGAAGAAAGTTTTTTTATATGTCGTTATTATATTGTCGTGTACAATAGCATTAATTTTCATTCCTGAACTGTTTATGCGGTTTTTGAAAGACATGCCTCATGCGAACTCATCTGATTTCTATATTATCGGGAGGTTAAGTTTATGCGTATCGTTCCTTACAGTTTTTCTGGTTAGTTCAAGTAGCGCAATTATTAAAGAACTTTTTGATAGCTGGCACAAAAAACAATTAGCAGAATCCGGAAAGGTTGAAGCTGAGCTTGCTTCGTTAAGGTTACAGGTTAACCCTCATTTTTTGTTTAATACACTCTACAATATTCACTATCTGACTGTGAACAAATCAGATAAAGCCCCGGAAGCAATATTGAAACTATCTGACATGATGCGGTTTCTACTTACAGAATCACAAAAGGATTTTATTCCACTTCAAAAAGAAATAGAATTCATTTACATGTACATCAACCTGCAAGAATTACGAATTCCGGATAGTACGAAAGTGAAATTTGAAATAATAGGCGATTACACTACCAGACAAATTGCACCGCTTATACTGTTCCCTTTTGTTGAAAATGCGTTCAAATACGGAATCAGTTCACATGAAGAAACTTTGATTTACATAGGTTTGCTAATTTCGGAAAGAATGATCCAATTTGATGTGAACAACAAAAAATTTCAAACAATCGACGAAGCGGAGAAGAACAATATCGGACTAAAGAACGTGTCAAACAGGTTGGACATGATATATCCACGGTTACATGAGTTGAAAATTTTTAATGAGAAGGATCGGTTTAGTATAGAATTAAAGCTTTTTAATAACGAGGAGAACTTGATCCATCAATTTTGGATATAAACTAAAAGCAATATGAATATAAGATGTGTGATCATTGATGACGAACAATTTGCTATTGACTCTCTTATTGGTTATTGTCGTGGAATAGCCGACATTGAAATAGTGGCTACCTTTATTGATCCGTATAGAGCACTTAGTTATCTTGAATATAATACTCCTGATTTGATTTTCCTAGATATTCAAATGCCAGAAATATCAGGTATACAAATAGCAAAATCTATAAAAGGGAAAACCATGCTTATTTTCACCACTGCACATAGTCAATATGCAATAAATGGATTCAATTTAAACGCTGTTGACTATTTACTAAAACCTTTTGGTTTTAAGCGTTTTAATGAAGCCATTGAAAAAGTGAAAGTAAAATCTAACGCAATAGATATTGATAAATTTTTAAAAGGAGAAAGCCGATATTTAACGGTAAAAGTTGAATATATGAATGTTAATATTGAAATATCAGACATTTTATATATTGAGGCAATGGATAATTATTCTAGAATATTTACCTCTAAGAAAATAATAACAACATTAATGAACCTTAAACATATTCATAATCTTCTGTCTGATAACGAATTTATTAGAATCCATAAGTCTTATGTTGTTTCTATATCAAAACTTAGTCTATTTACTAAGGAATACATTGTAATTGCTGGTAAAACTTTACCTATTGGAAGGGTTTATGCTAAGAATCTTATTTTTCTATCAAAAAACAATAATTAGCAAATGATTCATTCTGATTTATTTGCATTAATTGACTTTTTCAAATAAGTATAAATTCTCGTTCTCATATGAAAAAGACTATCGATTTCACTGAATCTGGTTATAATCAACTTGAAGATATTGAATGTTGTAAAGAAATGCCAATTGCTAACGCTAGTGCAGCCATACTATACTTGAAATTAATTATGGCAGAATGCCATTAACACGGATTGTTCCATTCGAATATGCTGTAAATGAGAACAGTCAAGATGTCTCAGCTAATTTTAGATTTTGGTTTTAAAGAAAACCATTCTTCAATAATGATTTCTTTTATTTTGTTTTCTCCACTAACAACGACATTTCTGTTGTTTACCTATGTCCTGAATTTGCGATTGAATTGAAAACTATTTTTACGATGGAACAAAATTAATTTGGTTTGTTCTAAAGTCGTAAGAAAACAATCAGATATTCAGAAAATAGAGGGAACGCCATGAAACAACAAATGTTGATCGTAATTTTTTTTGTCTTAACTGGACAGGAGATTTTTGGGCAAGGAACAATGCTTCCTATGAATCTTCTTCCAATGGTTTTAGGTGGAGGTGGGTCGCAAAAAAATGGGCCTCCTTTAATCTTTAATTCACCAAATATCTTAATTGAAGAAAATAAAAAAACAGGAAAAAGAGACACAATTACTGTCGGCAGTACGGTTGAGTTATGGTTGAAATCTGAAAAGCCCAATGACTATCGCCAGCCATTATTGAAACATGACTTCAATAAGAACACCTTTTACATGAAAGCCCTGTTAGTGTCGATTACCGACAGTACGCTGGTTTTAATGAAAGGTGAAAAACCTGCATTTATGTTGCCCCTGCCCCCTCCTTATTCCTTGATACCCCTTCTTGCCATGAAATTGATGCCTTTGGCAAAAGATCAGTCTAAAGTAAAAATGGATGATCATCTTCCTAAGCCCAAACGGAAATCGATGGCGATGATGTTTGATACGATTAAAATTAAAGAGATTGTGAAATTCAGGGTTGAAAACATGGTTACCGAAGGGGCAGTCAAAGGGCTAACCATGATGCCGTTAATGAGCTTTCTGCCATCCTATTTCACGACTTGGCCAACAACTCTTTATGCGATGCCGGGAATGATGATCGGCAGTGAATTACTAATAAATAATACTGTTTTTTCGACACGTCGGGTAAATACGGAGGGAAGCAACCACCAGATTTTCGTAGAAAATGCCCCTATTACAAAACCTCTGCTTCCTAAAATGGAGGCATCCAAATACCAAGAGAAATGGGAATATGAAAAGATTGACCAGTGGAACAAGGTGAAAGACAAGTTATATGACCAGTTATTGGTGAATGCGATGAACGAATACCGGGGTACCCAAATTATAGGTATATCGCTCGGATACATGATGTATCCTTCGTATGTAAAAGGCCCTGACGATAAAAGAACAAAAGTAAATATCCCGGACAAGAATTACATGTTTGGCTTTTCGATGGAAAATTTTATAAGTAACAAAATCCGGGTCGGTATGGAAATGCAAACCTGTAAGTTATCCCCATCAACAGGGAAAAACATGTCGGCTGGGATGGGCTTTATTTTTTCAAATACCGTGTGTATAAAAATCGGCATCGGGAACGGTATCTACAGTAAGAATTATAAAGATAAACTCAAAATACAGATTGAGGAAATTAAAAATGACATAGGATTTAATATTGACAATAATATAAGGTCCCGGATAGATCTAATTAGTATGAAACTATTAGCAAATCCTAGACCTTATTTCATGTTTGGCGGCGGGGCTGTTAACACTACTCTTATGAAAATTCATAGCAGTTCGGGTTCCATAACAGTAAGCGATTACAAGCAGAAGACGTTCTCGCTTACAGCGGGAGTTGGTGTACTTACCCAGATGGGGCGGCGGTTAACTTACGATTTGTCATGCAAATATGTGTATAGCCCCGATTACTCACCAACAATTGGTGGGTTGTACAGCTATAGCGGTATTAAAATACAACTAAATATAGGTTATATGTACGGCGGAAGTTTTGCGAAAATGAAACAATTGTACAAACAATATTCAAGGGATTATTTAGGCTCTGGTAAATAAACATATCAATTGAAAGCCAGTCATTAGCAAGTAAGGGATTTTTTAACTTCATGATCAGGGGGAATCCCAGCTCCGGTTGGGTTCATTTATACCCCGCCCGGTTAATCCTACCCCGCCCAATTAAATTTAAAATTGTATTTTGTAACTGATATTGGGCAATATACCAACAACATTTATTTTCTCAATCTTATGTGTTTGTTCGTTGTACTGGTAGCCATGCTGTCCGGTGTATCCGGTAAGGTTCAGGATTTTAAGGGCAAACTCATGTAAAACATTCTTCCGGTTTCGCTTATAGCTGATACTGAAATCGGATGTCAGGGCAAGCAAGTATTGCTGGCTGAACGCCAGAATCTCGTCATAAATAATAACTTTCTTTTCGAGCGAAGCAGCTTCATCAATTGGCGTATACCGATCACCACCCTGATAAGATAGCCGGATGTTGGCGCTGAAACCATTTTGATTTTCTTTTCCGCATTTCCATTATTTCCTGCCTAAAACATTGAAAATAAACCGCCGGTCATTCCTTATGTTTCGCCAGATATGGTCGCCTCCGCTGTATTCCAATTTAATTACCGAACCGGTAAATATGCCGTAATAGCCGTGGTTCAGGTAGATTGCCATCCTAACAAGAAACACAGTGTTCCACTGACGGGTTGACTCTAAGTCATATCGTCAGTAGTCAGTCATAAAAAACCCTTGTCCGAACATTCGTTCCAACAAGGGTTTTGTGAATTTATTCCATCTTAATGCTACTGACGGGGTGACTCGAAGTCACTCCGTCAGTTTCCATTTTCTATCGCACTACCGGAGGTGTTTCTACTCCGGGTTTCGTCGTTTTGTGCGAAGCTGCAATGATGATATAACGTGCATTTTTATAGGCTTTGAAAAAATCGGGTTCTTTCGTTTCAAAAGGCTTTACCAATAGATCTAGGGTATCGTTAAACAGCAAGTCGATTTGCGTAACGACTTCGTCGAGGTTGGCCGTAGCAAGCACACTCTGGTTTTCCTGTGAGCGTGGTTTTGGCAATAATTCATTGAAATCGTCGGCATACTCTTTCACCTCACTTCTTTAGCGGCATTCTGCACTTCCGAAGATGGACTCCTAATTACTTTAGCAGCGTTCCACATTTCCGAAGATGGGTTTCTAACTTCTTTAGTAGCGTTCCACACTTCCGAAGATGGGCTCTTAACTTCTTTAGCAGCGATTCGCACTTCCGAAGATGGGTTCCTAACTTCTTTAGCAGCGTTCTACATTTCCGAAGATGGGTTCCTAACTTCTTTAGTAGCGTTCCATACTTCCGAAGATGGACTCATCACTTCTTTAGCGGCGTTCCGCACTTCCGAAGATGCGAAAACCATTTTATTTAGCGTGTATAAAAAACATCAATTCTTATTTTATTCAACAACATCAGCCAACCCAATCCATAAAAAAACTGATTCAGGTTTTGAGTGTATAGATATTAAACATGAAACAAACCTGCGGTTCTCTTTTGAGGTAGTTTGCTTTTTTCTGGACGGACTAAAGTCCATCCTTACAACATCAACCGAGCCCCCCTGCCAAAGCTTGGAGGGCAGGTATGGTTCTTACATGTAAATCCCATAGGGATGGCTCATATTGTAGCTCCGGATTTTAATCCGGTGGCATGATAGATAATAATAAAAGAGTTCTGGCAAAACGAGACATTGATTTAACCCAATATTGGATGAGACGGAAATTACCCATACCAAACGTCATAGAACCTTTCCCTTATTAAAACTCACCCTACTGGTTTGAACACAACCTCTCTCTAAATTTGCACTCACTCGCTAATATGTCGCACTCACTTGCTAATAATTTGCATCGTCTCTCTAATAGGTCGCACTCGCTCATAATTTTTCCCTTTTCCATTTCTAGGTGTACAAATACCGCTTGATATTCCGTTTAGGCGTTTTTTCGAATTCTTTATCAACCATGATGATTGAACTCAACTGCGCAAATTTGGGCAGTTTTTTGTTTACCTGTTTGCAGTTTTCGTCCATAATTTCCTTTAGCCGGGTTTCGTCGGGCTTATCGGTTTCAATTCGTTCGGGATCAACAAAAACAAAGGCAACCAACTTACCTTCGCGTTCGGTAATTACACACTCAAGCACATACGGATAGTTGCAAAGTTTGGCCTCCATCTCTTCGGGATAAATGTTTTGCCCCGACGGCCCAAGTAACATGTTTTTGCTGCGTCCGCTGATGTAAATAAAATCGTCGGAATCAATAATCCCGAGGTCGCCGGTGTGCAGCCATCCTTCGGCATCAATGGCCTCGTCAGTTGCTTTCTCATTCTTATAATAGCCAAGCATGACGTTGGTTCCTTTGATCAGAATTTCGCCTACTTCGCGGCATGGATCATTCGAATCGATCCGAACCTGAATCCGGTCGACCAAACGACCTGACGACGATGGCCTGAAAGTGGTCCAGGGTTCATACGAAACCAGCGGGCCGCATTCGGTCATCCCATAACCAATTGTAAAGGGGAACTTAATCTTGCGGAAGAAAGCTTCAACTTCGTGGTTGAGTGGCGCTCCTCCAATAACTATCTCGTGAAAATTACCGCCAAAGGTTTCAATCAGGCTGGCCCTTACTTTTTTATAAAGAAGTAATTTGATGCCGGGCAACTGAAGTAGGAATTTTGTTACAGGCTTATCGAGTTGCGGCTTAATCCGTTTGCTGTATATTTTTTCGATGACTAGTGGAACCGACAAGATTAACCGGGGTTTTATTTCCTGAAATGCTTTGATGATGAGTTGAGGCGTTGGAGCTTTTGAAAGAAAAGTAACGTGGCATCCTACTGAAACCGGAAACAGGAATTCGAACAACAATCCAAAAACATGCGCCATCGGCAGGAACGAAACAATCCGGTCGCCTGTTTTTAAAGGCATGTGCTCTTGAGCGTAAATAATATTTGACAATAAACTACGAGCCGGGATCATCACACCCTTGGTGAAGCCCGAAGTTCCGCTTGTGTATGAAATAATACAGAGATCTTCGCTTTCGTATTCAGCAAGTTCGAAATTATCACGGGTCGATATTCCTGAATGTTCGGCAGTAAAGCATTTGCCCCAACGTTCATTTTCTTCCTGAGTCTTGAAAGATAAGGCTGAAAAGGTATTCAGGCTAACGACTCCGGTTATTTCCGGAATCTTTTCGGTATTTAGTTTTTCGAATAAACTATCCGCAGCAAAAAGGAATACCGATTCGGAATGGTTCAGAATGTGGTGAATGTCATCGGGATTAAAATCGGGCAAAACAGGCACTGAAACGGCCCCGTAACCCGAAATAGCCAAAAAAGAAATGGCCCAATTGGTTGAATTTCGTCCGAGGATGGCAATTTTGTCACCTTTTTGGATGCCTGCTTCGTGAAAATAAGAATGAATTTGCCTGATCTTTTGAGCGGCTTCGCCAAAAGTACAAACAAGGCCCTGAAAATCGGAAAATGCTGGGTTTGTCCAGTTTTCCCTGAATGCCTGAGCATACAATTCAATTAGTTTATCTTTTTTCATAGTCGGGTATTTTTCAGGTTTCAAAGATAGAAAGTCATTTGTTGTCATTCATAGTCATTTGTTGTCATTCAAAATAAAATACTCGGAAACAAAGAATGACGTGAAACAAATGACGATTCATGACCATTCTTACCCTTTGGCGGCAATTCTCATGATCCGGTTCACTGCATCGTCAACCTGTTCAATACTTGTCATTCCGATGGTCATGCAATCTACATTTTTGCTTCCAAGTACATACTGAAGCGATTTTTCGCGCTGATTTTCTTTGACCAGCCTTCCTTCGCCAAATATTTTCATTCCAATGATTCCTTTTCCATTTTCATGAGCTTTTTGAAGTACAGCCATCACCTCCGCCGGACTTGCATCCATTAAAACACCTTCAGGATTAATTCGGGCCAGGATTACGTCAGCCCAGGGATCATTGGCTGCAATCTTCATCGCTTCAATGCTGTGGCACGAAAGGCCGACTTTTTTCACAATTCCCTTCTGCTTGGCTTCCGACAGGGCTTCGATGTACGGTTTTTTCTCTTCGTGCCAATTCCCATTCGTCATACAATGCAACAGCATGATGTCGAAATAGTCTGAACCGGTTTCTTTTCTGAAACGGTCGATGGTATTCCGGGGTGTATCCTGATTCCATCCTTCCGGATTGGTCCATATTTTTGATAGTAGCGTGGCCTTTTCGCGCGGAACGACTTTCAGAATTTCTTTTACATTTTTGTGCGAGCCATACAGGTCGGCTGCATCGTAAAAAGTCATTCCCCGGTCGTAAGCATAACGGGCAACTTTCATCCAATTCTCAATTCCCATCCGCGTCATGTCCGACGACTGTCTGTAACCATGTGTTCCGGTTCCAAGAGCCAAACGCGGCACTACCAAACCGGTTTTACCCAAATTAACCTTGTCGATAATTGATGTGTTCGAGCCGGTGTAGGCAACATTTGTGAAGCCAGTTGCTACTGCTGCTGCGCTTACGAGTCCTGTTTGAAGAAATTGTCTTCTTGAAATTTGTTTCATATCCGATTGGTTCAACTAGTTAGTAAAACGATCAATTTGTCAGGAACCGAGTCGTAAGAGATTCTCTCAAACAGAAGTCCGGCGGATGGCAAGTTTCCTCCCGGCCCCGAATGGCAGGCATCTGACAGTAAAAGAACAAATTATAATCAGATAAAAGGTTATTTGTTAAGTTATTAACCTTTGGGTTTAACGGCGGATGAAGATACGAAAATATTTATTTCTTGAGTGTCTAATTCGCTGGAATTGAACCTGAAGAAATTTATAGGCGAACAGCAGGCGCCAGAATAGTCCCGGGAAATGATAATCATGAATCAGTTATCGTTTTTTATCTATTTTTGGCGATCATTAAAATATTCAATTTAAAGATTAGATTATGAGGAAATTAGTCCTTGCATTATTCATTGTTTTATTTTCGTTCGGAACATTTGCCCAAAACGTACAAACACATTATCATTTGGGCAACAGCAGTGGAAATTTTCTGACTACAACTGTTGAAATGTTTAAACCCGATAAGAGTGGCAGTACCTTCTTTTTCATCGACATGAATTATGGCGAAGCTGGTGTAAAAGGAGTTAGCATGGCTTACTGGGAAATTTCACATTCGTGGACCTTGGGGAAATCGCCATTTGCGGCTCATCTTGAATACAATGGCGGCTTTGGCCAATATATGCCCGGCGGGTCTTATCAGATTAACGACGCTTATTTGGGCGGCCTTGAATATTCATGGAATGCAAAAGATTTCTCAAGAGGTTTTACCATTGAGACTTTATTTAAAACGATCCGCAATAAAAACAATGCTTCCTTCCAGTTAACCGGTGTTTGGTATATGAACTTCTTTAAGAACAAAGTGAAATTTGATGGTTATGCTGATTTCTGGAAAGAAGACAATGTATATGGAACAGGAGCCGATCAAACATCAACTAAATTTACATTTCTTGCAGAACCCCAGCTTTGGTACAATTTCAATAGCAATCTGGCTATTGGTAGCGAAGTGCGATTACGTTGGAACTTTGGCGGAATGAAAGGATTTTATGTACAGCCAACTGCTGCTTTGAAATATACATTCTAAATCATAACCTACATGGAATTTATTACCAAATTCTTTAAACTTCGGGAAAACAAAACGACTGTACGAACCGAGATCATTGCTGGTATTACGACCTTCATGACCATGGCCTACATCCTTTTCCTGAATCCG
>Ga0302296_1000555_pt1 | contig 30691 bp, 26 predicted proteins | sample III_Fen_N3_1_FD_194546 | JGI IMG/M metagenome (GOLD analysis project Ga0302296, IMG submission 194546) | Peat permafrost microbial communities from Stordalen Mire near Abisko, Sweden - III_Fen_N3_1 | ecosystem: Environmental > Terrestrial > Soil > Wetlands > Permafrost | place: Sweden: Abisko...
ATTTCTCATCGATATACGCCAATTGTGGGTATGGAAATGCAATTGAGCGCGATGCAAATTCATTGAGCTATGTGTCGGAACCGGTTAATGGCGTTTGGGTTATGGGCATCGATGCCTGTCATTATTTGCCGGTAAGCGAAACTGCCGGAAGCATTTCTGCCTCTACGCTTACCTGGATTAAATCTGTAATCGAAAAAGCAAAAAAGCAGAATAAAACGTTGATTTCGATGATGCACCACGGGTTGGTCGAGCACTTTACAGGTCAAAGCACACTGTTTCCTGAATATGTGATCGCCGACTGGCAAAATGTATCGACAACACTGGCCGATTTAGGATTGAAAGTGATTTTTACCGGACATTTTCATGCTCAGGATATTGTTAAGAAAACCAGCGCTTCAGGGTTCGTTTTTGATGTTGAAACCGGAAGTACGGTCACTTCTCCATGCCCGTATCGCATCGTTACCCTGAACACAACAAGCAATTCGATGAAGATTGTGTCGAAAAGCATTACGGATGTTACGTATAGCACAATCCCTTCAGGAACAAGCTTTCAGCAATACGCTAAAACATATTTGAGCGATGGAATGAAAATTATTTCGTATTACATGCTGAGCACACCTCCTTACAATATTCCGGGGGCCAGTATCACCGCTTTAGGTCTCGACCGCATTTTGGCCAATGCATTTGTTGCTCATTATGCTGGTGACGAAACGCCGACTGCTACCGATAATGCCGAGATCCAGGCAGTCAAAACAGCCATTCCAACGTTGGGAGGAGCTTTACAAAGTGTATGGACCGACCTTCCCCCGGCTGATAATAATATTACCATCGATCTGACAACCGGAACAGCAACAAATAATTGAGGTAAGCTTTTTTTATCGGTTCGATCCTATTCTGATTTGGCACGAATGGTTTAACTATTCGTGCCAAATTTTTTATACAATGCCAATTCCGATTTTCCGGCTTTTATTTCCCAACCACCTGGAGCGATTGGGCCCAATCACAGATGGTTTTAATTTCGACCTGGGTCGGAATACTATCCGGATGGTTTTTTCTGAATTTTTTAGGTGGCATCTGTGCACTGGTGATCTCGTCGCAGATGGCTTTTGCTTTGGCAGCTTGTTTTTCAGGCGAATAAGTATCCCATTTCGTGAAATTCACATGCGGCAGAGCCATGAAATTTCCAGGCTCGGAATGACAACTTCCACACGATTTCTCAACAATTTTTGTCACATCAGCAGGAATCGGTTTTCCGGCTTCTTTACCTTGTTTGGCCGACTGAGCTGAAACCGGGTAAACGCTTAGGATCGAAAGAAACAAGACCAATCCAACGGAAACATTGATAATCTTTTTCATAGTAATTGAATTTGAGTGTACTCAAAGTTAATTAAAATCAATGAGTATCCACTACCTTTAATTGAAGGAAACAGATTGAGCTTAAGCGCCACCTTTGTCGGTATCAGGAGCCCGGAAGACGGTTTTGCTGAAAAGAGTTCCTAAAGTTTGTTAATGGAATCAAAATACCTTGATGTGTAAATACGTGTCATTTATCTTTGATGTTAATTTACGTCAAAATTTAATTTTCAGCAGGATAGTTTCTAAAACACAACTTTATGGCGACGAAGTTCAGAAACAGCATCAAATAACTAAAGTCAATTAAAACCATCACGATGCGGTATTCAAAAGAATTCATTGGTGAAACCTTAGGTACTTTTTTACTGGTTCTGTTTGGGTGTGGATCGGTAGCCGTTTCGGTACTTTTTAACGCTTATCAGGGATTGATGCAAATTGCACTGGTCTGGGGAATCGGCGTTACTTTGGCCATTTACCTGACGCGCCATTTGTCGTGCGCACACCTCAATCCGGCGGTAACGCTGGCGATGTTTGTCAGTAAGCGAATGTCGGCCCGGAAACTACCTGCGTACCTCATCGGACAATTTGCCGGGGCTTTTTTGGCCGGAATTGCCATCTACCTCTTGTTTTCACCGTCGATCACTGCTTTCGAAAATGCTCATCACCTCATTCGGGGCTCGGTTGAATCGGTACAAACAGCCAAAATATTTGGCGAATATTATTTCGTTGCGGGCAGTCCGGCAGTTGTTTCGTTACCGCTAGCCATGGGTGCCGAAGCTTTTGGTACATTTATCTTATTGCTGATGATTTTCGCGCTTACCGAAGGTTGTAATGTTGGCCGTCCTCACAACGCGATGGCTCCGCTTTTCATCGGGCTGACCGTAAGTTCAATTATTTGCTTGATTGCACCATTAACCCAGGCAGGACTGAACCCAGCCCGCGATTTTGGACCAAGGATGGTTGCCTGGATCATGGGATGGGGAACCGCTGCTTTTCCAGATCAGCAAGGAGGTTTTTTCTTTGTTTACATCCTTGCCCCAATTGTTGGTGGAATACTGGCATCGCTGTTTTTTGTTTATGTGCTCGAACCAGCGATGAATCGGTCATCGGTAAAATGTGATTGCGAAAACAACAAATCAACAAAAAAGTAAAACGATGGATATGAAAACCACACGGCTTATACTGGTGGGAGGATTTCTCGGCGCCGGAAAAACAACCCTTTTATGGGAAGCTGCCCGCCGGGTGATGGACAACGGACAACGAATTGGGCTGATTACAAACGATCAGGCTCCTGAATTGGTCGACACGGCCATTCTCTTGCGCAACGAAGTGAAAGTTGCTGAGGTAAGCGGCAGTTGTTTCTGCTGCAATTTCAAAGGATTGATTAGCGCCATGAAGCAGTTGCGCAGCGAAGCAAATGCCGATGTAATTATTGCCGAACCCGTTGGTAGTTGTACCGATTTATCGGCCACCCTTATTCAGCCGCTCAGGGAGAACATGAAAAACGAGCTTTTGGTCAGCCCTCTTTCGGTCCTGGCCGACCCTGCTCAACTTACCGACATCCTGAATGGCGGAACCGCCGGTTTACATCCCAGCGCTGCTTATATTTTCCGAAAACAGTTGGAAGAAAGTGATGTGATCCTTATTAGCAAAGCCGACCTTCTTGAAACGGCTGACCTGTTTTTACTGAAAGAAAAGGTGAAACTACATTATCCTGACGCCGATGTGATGACAGTAAGCGCGATCACTGGCGAAGGAATGGTTGAATGGTTGAAGGAAGTGTTGAACCGCACCGATGCTGGCCGGCGACTGGCTGAAGTCGATTACGATATTTATGCCGAAGGTGAAGCTGTTCTGGGATGGCTAAACAGCCACATCGAACTGAGTGGCGAACGGACCGATTGGGATGCATTTGCCCGGATTCTGATGCAAAACCTGAGTCAGCAATTCGATAGCCGAAACGCATCCGTGGGGCATGTTAAAATTATTCTTGAAGCTGGCGCTGATTATCTGACCGGTAACTTAACAGGCAAGGGCAACACGCTGAATTTCCGCGGATCGGCAGGAATTGGCCGCCAGGCCCGATTGACCTTGAATGCGCGTGTCGAGATGAGTCCGGAAACATTGGAACAGATTGTCCGTGAAACGCTCCGTGTTCAAACAAAAGGAATCCTGAAGTCGAACATTGTTGCCTTGCGAAGTTTAAGTCCCGGACGACCAAATCCAACATATCGTTTCAATTACATTGTTCCAAACCGCTAAGGATTGGCGGTTTAAATTTTTCTGAATAGGTTGTCCGTAATTATATTGCCAAAAAATTCCTTTAATTTACAGGATGTAACCAATTGATGTATTAAAAATGGACGTAATTTTACGGCGCAACGAAAGCGTTTGAAATGGTTGTATCAAAAAAGGATCTTTTAATGAAGTACTTATTGGAACTGAAGAAAATAGGTCTGATTTAGCAACAAGTGGAAGGGATAAAAACAAACTAGCAGTTGGCTTTTGCAAGGTGGAAAAATGAAAAAAAAAATGCTGAATCGTTTTTTGGACGGAAACAATCTTTGGATGACTCTTGTTAAAAGGTACCGGCAAAAAGAAGGTTTCGGGTTATCAATAAAAAATTATCAATTATTTAAATACATACAAATGAAAAAATCGATTTTAATTATTTGCGCTTTTGTAGTTAGTTCTTTTGGGTTATTTGCCCAGGCACCAGTTCAGGCGCCTGCTGCTCAAACCACTCCGAAGGATTCCATTGTTTTTGAAAGTTTGACCCATGACTACGGAACCATTGTTCAAGGTGGCGACGGCACTTGTGAATTTAAGTTTGCCAACAAAGGGAAAGCGCCTATCGTGCTTAACGACGTAAAAGCATCCTGTGGTTGCACTGTTCCCGAATGGACCAAAACTCCGGTTAATCCTGGTGAAAAAGGCACAATTAAAGTTACTTACAACACGAATAACGTAGGTGCATTTACCAAATCAATCACAGTTAATTCGAATGCAAAAAACTCACCTTTGGTATTGACAATCAAAGGTATTGTAACGGCAAAGCAATAATTGAAGTCTTAATTTCTATCACAAGTAAAATCTTTACCTGTGCAATAAATGGGTTTAAGTGATCATCCTTTTTTGTGTTGATCACTTAAACCCATTGTCAGTTTCCCTCCTATAATACCTCCACAACAGATCCTTCAAATTTTAATCAAAATTTAATAACGTAAACATACGTCGCATTTAAAATGGACGTATGTTTACGTCACAATTAATACGAAAGTCATGGTTATATCAAAAACGGAACTTTTCGACGAAGCGCTCCAACAACGAGCTAATTTATTTAAAACCTTGGGGCATCCTGCCCGCCTGCAAATACTACAATTTTTAGCTAAAACAAAAACCTGTATTTCAGGTGATATTTCCGAAGAACTGCCACTTAGCCGAACAACTGTAAATCAGCATTTGAAAGAGCTAAAAGATGTTGGTTTGATAAAAGGACATGTGGAAGGTGCTAAAATGAATTATTGCCTCGATGGCGAAAAGGTAAAAGAGATGAAAAGCCTGTTGACCGAGTTTCTGGAAAAAATACAACTTCCCGACAATTTTACGTGTCAGTAGGAATATCTTCAAATTACCACATTTTTAAATTAAATATTTATGAAAGTATTAATCCTATGTACCGGAAACAGTTGCCGCAGTCAGATGGCGCACGGCTTTTTGCAGTCGTTCGATCCCAATATCACGGTTTGTTCTGCCGGAACTGAAGCTTCAGGCAAACTCAATCAGAAAGCAGTTTTAGCTATGAAAGAAGTTGGAATCGACATCAGTCACCACACTTCCGATTCGGTTGAAATGTACCTTGATCAGGAATGGGATTACGTGATTACCGTTTGTGGCGGCGCCAACGAAAATTGCCCTGCTTTCTTCGGAAAGGTAAAACATCGGTTACACATCGGGTTTGACGATCCTTCACACGCTGTTGGAACCGATGAATTTATCTGGAGCGAATTTATCCGGGTAAGAGACGAAATTAAAGCGGGTTTCTGGAAGTTCTATCAGGAAGATTTGAAAATGAGATGATTTGAAAATTTGAATATCTAAAGCGATGAGATCACATTGACAAATTGACAAATTAGTACTATGAAAAAAAGACTCAAATTTCTTGACCGCTACCTAACACTCTGGATCTTCCTTGCCATGTTCATGGGAGTTTTTGCTGGCTGGCTTAGTCCGAATGTAGCCGAATTCTGGAACAGCATGTCGTCAGGAACCACCAATATTCCCATTGCCATTGGCCTGATTGTGATGATGTATCCGCCACTGGCAAAAGTGAAATACGAAGAATTGGGCGATGTCTTAAAAAACACTAAAATACTTGGACTGTCCTTGTTTCAGAACTGGGTGGTAGGTCCGGTATTGATGTTTGCATTGGCCATTACTTTTTTCAAACTTTTTCCAGGCGAAAACAACGCCAACCTGCCTTACATGTATGGAATCATTATGATTGGACTTGCCCGATGCATTGCAATGGTGATTGTTTGGAACGATCTTGCCAAGGGCGACACACAATATGCAGCCGGATTGGTAGCCTTCAACTCAGTTTTTCAGGTGCTTCTGTTTTCAGTTTATGCGTACATTTTTATTGCCATTTTGCCGGGATGGTTTGGAGTACCGGTAAATGAAACGGTTTCTCAGATTACAATGGGCGCAATAGCTAAAAGTGTGTTCGTTTACCTTGGAATCCCCATGATTGCGGGTTTTCTGACGCGGTTTTTTCTGACCCGTATTAAAGGTAAGGTTTGGTATGAAACTAAATTTGTACCTAGAATCAGTCCGCTAACGCTTATTGCGTTGTTGTTTACCATTGTTGTGATGTTCTCTCTGAAAGGCGAATACATTGTGAAAATCCCGATGGATGTTGTGCTGATTGCCATTCCATTGCTGATCTATTTCGTAATCATGTTCTTTACCTCATTCTACATGAGCAAAAGAATCGGTGCAACTTACGAGCAATCAACCACACTGGCATTTACAGCGGCCAGTAACAACTTCGAGTTGGCCATTGCGGTAGCCATCGCCATTTTCGGGATTAATTCAGGTGAAGCTTTTGCCGGAGTGATTGGCCCACTGGTCGAGGTTCCGGTAATGATTGGGCTGGTGAATGTGGCTTTCTGGTTTAAGAAGAAATATTTTAATACATAATCAACTGATTTGAAAATGAGACAATTTGAAAATTTGAAAATCCGACTAACTCATCTTCAAATTTTCAAATCTTCAAATTAATATCCCAGCGCATCCATCAGCTTTTCATTCAGCGGCCGGTTTTTACCCTGAAACGGATGGCAGTGAATGTGAATAGCCGGATTAAAATTCAGTTCGATGATGGCATAATTTTCCGAATTCGCTTCCTGAGATAGATCCGGAATAATCATATCCAGTCCGGTAATGACCACATTTAGCGCTTTGGCTGCCCTGACGGCAATTTGCTTGTACGAATCCGGAATATCGTCGGTAAAATCGATGCTGTCACCACCCGTACTAATGTTCGAATTTTCTCGCAGATACACCACTTCTCCGAAAGCCGGAACAGTGCTAAAATCCATGTTTTGTGATTTTAGGAACATAGCTTCGGCTTCACCCAACTGAATTTTTTCGAGTGGTGTGCGATAGCCTTTTCCACGAAGCGGGTCTTGGTTTTTGAGTCCGACAAGCTCTCGGATTGTTCTGATGCCATCGCCGGTGACATTGGCCGGAACGCGGTGCAAAATGCCCACCACTTCGTCGCCAATCACAAAAAACCGAAACTCTTTTCCTGTGATGAATTCCTCGATCAGAATGGTTGAATCGTATTCAAAAGCAATGTCAACCGCACGCAGAAAGGTTTGTTCATCCAAATTTTCCTTCAGAATGGTGATTCCCAGACCAAAATTGGTTTGGTTTGGTTTGATCACCACGGGGTTGCCCCGATGAATGATAAAATCGGTTTTTGCCACTTCGGAACTGGTATATTCCAGTCCTTTGGGTACACGGATTCCATGCTCATCCAAGATTTTTTTTGTCACCAGCTTATTTTCCATGGCCAGAATGCTCGCATAATTATCGAGTGAAGTTTTCGTAGCTTGCTTGACATACTGAACGTTTCCATCTTTCCGGAAACGAATAAAATTCTCTTTGCGATCCAGTATTTCAAATGAAACCCCACGTTTCACGGCTTCGCGCAACAGGATTTGAGTAGAGAGTTCCATGTCCTCCAATCCCCAAAAATTATAGCTTTTTTCACGGCTTTTGTTCAAATATTGTTTGGCCATTTCGACATGGAACGGAATGTATCCCATTTTCACCACTCCTTTCAGCACTTCGAAAACCTTTCGCTGGTTCGGGTTTTCAATCAGGTAGGCAGCCTGATGTATTGAATCAAGGTATTCTGCATGATTGATTTCAAGCTTTGCAAATAAATCAGTTATTCCCCGGACGATTGTTTCTGCTTTTTGCCAGATATTGTACTGTTCTCCATCTTCATCAACCAGGTAAGGCGCAGTATTCAGGCCATATAAAGCAACACCTGTATGATACCGGTTTGCTTTGAACTGAGCTTCCTTGCCAAAATCGTCGGGCTCGTCGATGAGCAAACCATACAAAGCCATAACATGCATAAAACGAAGCGCTTCTGCCGAAACTCCTGCTTTGATCAGTGGATCGATGTCGATAAATCGGAATTCGAGGTACGAAATATGATCGGGATTCCGGAGAAACTTGGGGCGTACAGGCGAATACAATTCTTTGGCAGCTGCGATCTTCTTGTCTTTTACCATTTGATCGATGCTTGCCTTGAATTTGGGAACCGAGCTGTAATCCGGAAATAAATCGTCGAAATTTTGATACCCGAAACAGCTGTTCCTGATCGACAAAGCAATCAAGTTTTTTTCGATGGGATAGGGAGCCATTTTGCACTGGAGTTCGAACGACGGATCGACCACCGGACTGTTGCCGAAGAGTAAAACGTAAAGCCATCGCAAACGAAGCATCTGTCGTGCTGTTTTCAGGTAAACTTCGTCTTTAAAATCGTCAAACGAAACCGACGGATTGGCCATACGATAAAGCAATTCCAGCAACTTTTCGCTGTACGAAAAATTGAAATGGATGCCTGAAAATAGCTGGTTCTTCGGACCATATTTTTCGGCCAGAAATTCGCGGTATTGGCGGGCTTCCTTTCCATCCTCCTCATACCGGGCAATCGGAATCTGTTGATCATTGGGCAAAATGGGCGGAATACTCTGAGGCCAGAGATATTCATTTTTCAGTTCGAGGCTGACGATATCGTGGATGGTTTCCAGAAAGCCGATTGTTTGCCCGATTTCAGGTAGTGGTGGCGTAATCATTTCGATCTGACTTTCAGAAAAATCGGTGGTGATGTACGGATGTTTCAGTTTATTGCCAAATACGCTGGGATGCGGAGTCTGAGCCAGATTACCCGCCTGATCGACCCTGATGTTTTCCTTTTCGAGGCCAAACAAACCATCGAGCCAGATATTTCCGTTAATTGAATTGAATGTTGATTGTTTCATAAAATCAATTTTTACCACAGAGAACACAGAGGAAACTCAGAGTTAACAGAGTTAAATTTTACTCTGTTATCTCTGTTAAAACTCCTTTACTCTGTGGTTATTTTTATTTGTTCATACAATTGTCTTGCTTCCGAATAAACGACTTAAATAAAATAACATAAAGAACTACAAGCAATATTCCCTTCAGGATACTGCTGATGCTGATACTCCACCAGACTGACGAAAGTGTATTTTGCCAAAAGCTGATAAACGCCAGCGCCATCGGAATTCTCAGCACGGTAAGCGAAATTCCGGTAATCGCAGGGATGTTCGTCTTTCCCCAGCCAAAGAATGCTCCGGTCGCCATTAACTCCATGACCATGAATAATTGCGAAAAGCCCAGGATTACCAAGTATTCCGTCCCCATTGCAACACTTTCCGGATCGTTCAGGAAAATAGAGAAAAGAGGTTTGGCAAAAACGATCAAAATGGCTGAAGTAACGGTTCCAAGGACGAATGCAAGAAGCATACCTGACCGAAAAGCCTGCCATTGTTTCCGGTAATCACCAGCACCATAAGCCAATCCTGAAATGGTCGACAAGGCTGCCAGAAATCCACCGGCAGTCATGTACGAAATAGCCTCTATCTGTATTCCGATTTTCTGAACAGCAATGGCGGTTGGCCCCCAGCCACTGATAATTCGAGCCATAGCAATGGCCACAATTGTGAACGAAACCCGTTGAATGGTCGGACTTATTCCCAATTGTACAATATTTTTTAAAAGCGAACTTTGAAAAGCAGTTCCTATGGGCTTTAAACTTTCTGAACCATTCAGCTTAACGTAAAATAAGATTGTTCCGGTCGCCTGCGAAATGATGGTTCCAAAAGCTGCGCCGTTAATTCCCATTCCGGCCTTAAAAATCAAGATATAATCGAGCAGAATATTGATTGCCAGAGCAGTTGCATTGATCCGGAATGGCGATTTGCTGTCGCCAGAACCAATAAAAACACTGGTGAAAAATAGGTTTTGAAACGAAAACGGGATAGCCAGTCCAATGATAAGCAAAAAGTTGGTTGCGGCATGTTCAATATCCGAATTGTTCAGGCGGATCAAGCCGATCAGTTCTTTTCCGGCAAAAAACAAAAAAGTATAATAAATGAACGCAATGGCAATAACAGCCCAAATGCCGCTCCGCACATAGCTTTTGGCCAGTTTCGTATTTCCGCTTCCAATTGCATGCGATACTTTGATGCCGGCGCCCACAGTAAGCAAAGCCGACAATCCCCAACTCAGGTTCATGAAAAACCCGGCAGAACCGACCGCTGCAACGGCATTGCTGCCCAATCGGCCTACAAAAATCATGTTGATGAAATTGTAGGCCATCGTCATAAACGACGATCCGATTACCGGCAAAGCCAGTAAAATCATTCTTTTCAGCATTGATTCTGAGCCATCAGGTGAAATAGGTTTGTTTAGCCAGTCCATTCGGCGAAATTTCGTTTCAGATAGGTAGACGCAAACTAAAACAAACGGACGCAACGAAGTTCAAAGAAATTCGGGATTTACTGAAAATTTTCCTTTGCGAAATTAGTCCTTCCGTATTCAGAATTGGTTTGACATTTTAAATAGGTTCCGAATCCTGAATTAATGAGAATGACCAATTTTGATCAACCAAAACAACGAACGGATAATTCGTTTGTATAGTTTATGTAGAGATTATTTAAATGACTTGCTTTTTAGTTGCTTTTGGTTTAGATTTGAAGCATAGATTAAAAAAATGAATTCTGCCAAGCCATTTAAAGAGTTTTTCGATGCTTCGTTTAAAAATGAAGCTGATCAGTTGGGAGCATTAAAACTTTCACAGGGGTTTATCTCTGATTTTATTTATTATACGCCACTTAAACTCGAATTATTTGAATCCTACTTATCGGGTGGTCATATTGACCTGTTTTATAAAACTCTTTCTGATTTAAAATACATGGTCGAATTCTCCGATAATTTGAATCGCTATTGGCATCTTTTGCGAGGTTATTCGGGAGCATTGGCAAAGCTAAAAGACGATCAGTCGGTGAAAGGTTCGAAAAAACTCTACAGTTACTATTTTGATAAGTACGGTGATCGAAGAATTCTCAGGAACGAGCATTGGTTTGAAAAAAAGCGCTGGGAATTTTTGGACGAACTTCAGTGCATTTATTCCGAGGACGAACTCGGGATTTTTATTCTTAAATACCAACAGATTTTGTCTGAAAACCTTGAAAGCTACAAATCGTCTATGATGCTGTTTATTAGCGATCTGAAGGAACTTCAAACCTCTTCAGTGGTCTGCTGTGATCCTGAATAATTATTTCATTTCCCAATTTTATTTTTCTTGAATATCCATATCCTTGCCTAATGAGATCTTCGTTCTGAAGAATAGGATCATTGGATTGTCATTTATGGTCACTTGAGCTACAATCAACAAACAACCATCGAATGACTCATTTTGAATATTTGGTATTCTATCGGATATTCCTATTAATTTTCCGGGAGCAGAAAGAACTTAAATTCCAGTTTTGTGGATTTTTACGAAGTCAGCCGAACCCCAGTGTCCAATATTTTTTGTTGAGAAAATTAAACCTTCAGTCCGTAATAAATTTCCACTACGGAAGATTGTCTTGGTAACTACTTGCTCAACAGTTTAATCCGTTGGTTTGTCCGCTTTCCTATTTGTTAATAAACCTTATTATTTAGAACTTGATTAAATTCTGTATCGCGTTGGAATACTGTTCGATCCTTGATACTTTTACAAAAAACAAATTACGCTTTACCTATGAAACGATTATCTGTAATCATGATTTTATTTGTCTGCCTGACCACCTGGTCAAATGCGCAGGATGCCACCAGATGGCGGGGATTAAATTCAACCGGAGTTTATTCAGTTGATAAACTTTTAGCACAATGGCCGGCTGATGGTCCGCAAGTTTTATGGTCGTATAATCAATTAGGCCTGGGATATTCTTCTCCGGTATTTGCCAACGATAAAATTTATGTCAATGGAATGGTTGATGGGCAAGGAATCTTATTTGTTCTCGATCAAAACGGGAAGGAAATTCAGCAATTCAACTATGGAAAAGAATTTGACACCAGTTTCCCCGGTGCACGTTCAACACCAACAATTGTGGGCGATCTGGCCTATTTATTGACCGGAAACGGCTTGCTAACCTGCCTCGATTTGAAATCGGGAAAGCCGGTTTGGGTAAAAGATTTTCTGACCCAAATGGATGGGGTCAACATTACCTGGGGTTATACTGAATCGCTTGTAATCCATGGTGATACATTATATTGTACTCCCGGCGGAAAAACGAATAACGTCATGGCTTTAAACCGTATGACAGGTGCCACAATTTGGAATTGCAGCGGTTTGGGCGAGCTGTCGGCTTATTGTACTCCTTTGTTGGTCAAACTCCCGACCCGCCAGTTGCTCGTCACACATACGGCCTCTCATGCTATCGGGATTGATGCAACAACAGGAGAATTACTATGGAATTCAGAACATCCCAATCAGTATGCAATTCATCCAAATACTCCAATTTATTTTGATGGTAAGTTATTCGTTTTCAGTGGATATGGTCAGGGCGGCGAAATGCTTAAACTGAGCGCCGATGGTAGTTCAATAACGAAAGAAAAAGAAATTAAAAGTTTCGACTGCAAAATTGGCGGAGCAGTGTTGATTGATGGTTTTCTCTATGGTTCGGGCGATACCGACCGCAGCTGGCAGTGCATCGACTGGAAAACCGGCGAACGGAAATACGCTACAACGGAAGTAGGCAAAGGAGTTGTTATTGCTGCAAATCACAATCTAATTTGTTATTCCGAAAAAGGTGAATTGGTTATGGCTGAAGCTAATCCTGCCGGATTTAAAGTAATCAGCAAAACAAAAGTAGCATTGGGGTCGGGTGAAAATTGGGCACATCCGGTAATCAACAAAGGTATTTTGTATGTCCGTCACGGAAATACGCTGATTGCCTACAAAATCTCGGAATAAGCAAAACGTTTGACGAAATAAACCAACTAAATTATGAGACGAATTATCCTATCAATTGCATTATTATTATTTGTTGTTATTGCCTTTGCCCAACCGGTACAATGGCGCGGGCCACAGCGCAGCGGCAAATTTCCGGATACCGGTTTGATGAAGAAATGGCCGGATGCCGGGCCACAATTATTGCTGAAAGTGGAAGGAATCGGCAAAGGTTATTCTTCAGTTGTTGCTACTGATAAGTATATGTTTGCCACCGGAATGATCGATACGCTCGATTATTTATCGTGTATAACTCCTGAAGGTCAGATCAAATGGAAAGTTCCTTATGGCCGTTCGTGGACAAAATCTTTTCCTGAAACCCGCGGTACAGCAACTATTGAAGAGGATCGTGTTTATGTTATCAGCGGAACCGGCGAACTGGTTTGCCTGAATATGGAGGATGGAGCTATTCGCTGGAAAGTGAATGTTGACAAGGATTACCAGGCCGAGTGGCACACCTGGGGAGTTTCCGAATCGCCGTTGATTGTTGACGACAAAGTGATTTGTACGCCCGGAGGAGCAAAAAATTCAGTGGTTGCTTTCGATAAAATGACCGGAAAACCAGTATGGCAAAGTGTATCGGTTGGTGGTCCGCGTTCGTATGTTTCACCAATCATTTACGAATACAAGCAATTCAGGTATATTCTGGCAGCTACCGGAACCCATCTGATCGCTCTCGAACCTGCAACCGGAAAAGTAGTCTGGACTTTCAAATATTGGGATAGTACCAAATGGACTCAACCAGGACTGATCTGGGCTAACACACCTGTCGTTAAAGGACGCGATATTTTTCTGTCAATGGGCTATGATTACCGAAACGTGATGCTCGAAATGAACGAAGGAGGCACCGCAGTTACCGAAAAATGGAGTAACATGGTTCTCGATAATCATCATCATGGGCTTATTGAACTGGATGGATTTATTTATGGTTCGAACTGGGAAAGCAACAGCAAGGGCAAATGGGTTTGCATGGACTGGGAGACCGGCGGAACAAAATACGAAACCAACTGGCTTACAAAAGGAGCTTTGGTTTATGCCGACGGCCTTCTTTATATTCTGGAAGAAAAAACCGGAACTGTTGCTTTGGTAAAGCCTGATCCACAAAACTTTGAAGTAATTAGTTCGTTTAAACTTCAGGGTGGAACCGGATCGTTCTGGTCGCATCCTTTTATCGCAAACGGCAAGTTGTACCTGCGTCATGGCGATGTTTTATTTGTCTATAACATTAAAGCATAATTAATTCAGAAGTATCTGATGATCAGATTATTTATTGCAATTTTACTAAGCCTGTTTTCGTTCGGAAATCTTTTTTCGCAAGACGTGGTTGAATGGCGCGGACCTAACCGTTCAGGAGTTTATCCTGATAAAAATCTGCTAAAAAGTTGGCCCATCGGCGGACCGCAACTTTTGCTCGAACTGAAGGATATTGGAAATGGCTATTCATCGGCTGTCATCTATAATAACACGGTTTTTGTTTGTGGGAAAAAGGATACCATGGATGTTATTTCGGCTTATGAAATGAATGGAACCAAAAGATGGGAAACAGCTTATGGACGGGCATGGGCTCAAACCTTTCCTGAAACGCGCTGCACACCAACCATCGAAAATAAACGGATTTACCTGGTAAGTGGCATGGGCGAAGTAGTTTGTGTTGATGCTATTTCAGGAAAACTAATCTGGACGATGGATGCCAACACAAATTTTAAAGGCGAACCGCATAAATGGGGGATCGCCGAATCAGTAGCCATTTCGGATAAAGCAGTGTTTTACGTGACCGGAGGCGAAGAAACTTCGGTAATTGCTTTAAATAAGACTGATGGAAAACTCCTCTGGAAAACAAAAAGTTTGGGTGGAACACGTGCTTATGCTTCATCAGTAATCATTGAAAAAGCTGGACTGCGTCTTTTACTTGCTCAGACAGCTAATGATCTGATGGCCATCGACATCGAAAATGGCGAAATAGTATGGAGTTTTAATTTGATACAATATCATACAGGAGAGTCAGGAAAAGGTGGCAATACAAATACACCTCTTTTTTACAACGACGAAATTTTTGTTACCAGCGGTTACGATCATCCGGCAATCATGTTAAGTCTTGCAGCTGATGGGCGTTCCGTCTTATTGAAGTGGACAAATCCTGATTTCGACAATCACATCGGAGGAGTGGTAAAAGTTGGTGATTATATTTTCGGTTCAAATTGGCTAAATAACACCAAAGGAAATTGGATGTGTGTTAATTGGAATTCAGGAAAAACCATGTACGAAACGACTTGGTTCAACAAAGGCCCAATTATTTCAGCCGATGGTATGCTTTATTGTTATGAAGAAAAATCGGGGAATCTGGCGCTGGTAAAGCCCAATCCGGAGAAATTTGAGGTGGTAAGTTCATTCAAGGTTGAGAAAGGGACAGGTCCACATTGGGCGCATCCAACCATTTACGACGGAAAATTGCTGGTGCGCCATGGCGAAAGTCTGATGGTTTATAACTTGAAAAATTAGAAATTGTTTTTACTCTGAAAGGGTTAAATATCGATAGCCCGCGGTAAGAGAGGAACGAGCGCAACCCCGGGTAAATGAGAAAAAAGTAAAAACCGTCCGCGTAAGGTTTTAAACAAAGTGAAATTCATATTTCGGATGGAATAGATATCGTCATTTTTAAAAAGTTTCATAAAGAAAAGCTTAATAATTGGAAAAGTATATCAAATACGGTTTGTGGACGGTTGGAACAATAATACTGATTTTGTTCTTCGGATGGCTCCTTAAAGATCCGACCAGCAAATTTGCTGAAAGTGTGCCCGGAGCCGACAACCGTGGCAACGATTCAACCGTGGTAGCCGAAGCTGTAAATATTGGCGAAAATTTTCAAACGTTTGGCACCGTTACCTCCAATCTGAAGGGAACCTGGACACATTTTCGGGGCGCCGATTATGACAACATTGCAAAAAATTCGAAACCCCTCAAAAATAGTTGGTCAGGCAATCAGCCCGAAATTATGTGGTCGGTCGATTTGGGCGAAGGCCATGCCGGACCAGCCATTTACGAAGGAAAAGTTTACGTGATGGATTACGATGAAGCCAAACGCGAAGATGCACTCCGGTGTTTTTCGCTCGATGACGGAAAGGAACTTTGGCGGCGTTCCTATAAAGTCAGCCTGAAACGGAACCATGGAATGTCGCGAACGGTTCCTGCTGTGACGGCTGAATATGTCCTGACGATTGGGCCGCGCTGCCAGGTGATGTGCGTCAAACGCGAAACAGGCGATCTGGTCTGGGGGCTCGATCTGGTTCAGAAATACCAGACCGAAGTGCCATTATGGTTTACTGGTCAATGCCCGATGATCGACGGAAATAAAGCTATTCTCGCTCCCGGCGGAAGCGCTGTTATGATTGCGGTGGATATGGCTACCGGCAAGGTAATCTGGGAAACTCCGAATCCGGGCGGAATAAAAATGTCGCATTCATCCATCATGCCCTGGACTCTGAATGGCAAGAAAATGTATGTGTACAGCGCCGTTGGTGCCATTTTGGGCGTTTCGGCTGAAGGCGCCGACGCAGGCAAAATACTCTGGAAATCAACTGCCTGGAATCACGCGGTAGTAGCCCCGGCTCCGGTTTGTTTTCCGGATGGAAAAGTATTTTTAACTGCCGGTTATGGCGCCGGAAGTATGATGATTAAAGTTACTCCTTCGGGAAGTGAATATAAAGTGGATGTTTTGAAACAATACAGCCCAAAGGACGGAATGGCCTGCGAACAGCAGACGCCTGTCGTTTGGGACAAATTGATGTTTGGAATTGAGCCCAAAGATGCCGGACCATTGCGCAATCAGTTGATTTGTGTCAGTCCGGATGATGTGACCAAAGTAATCTGGACTTCAGGAAAGGATGGCCGTTTTGGCTTAGGTCCTTACCTGATTGCTGATCAAAAAATGTTTCTTCTGAGCGACGACGGGACGCTGACTATGATTAAACCCGACAGTAAAAAGTACATCCAACTTGCCCAAAAAAAGCTGTTCGACGGCGAGGATGCATGGGCTCCGATGGCCATTGCCGACGGGCGTTTACTGTTGCGTGATTCGAAAAAAATGTATTGCGTAAATGTTAGTCAATAAAACTATGAATCGGAAACTGGTAAATATCGTATTGATCGTTCTTGCCTTGGCCATTGTCGTCATTATTGGCAAGGATTTTATCGGGAAAAAAGCCGGGAAAAATATCGAAAATCCATACGAATACAACATGGATGAGTTTCGGAAAGTAGATTCGACAACCATTTTGTATCGCGAAGCGCTTACTTTTCCGGTAAACGTTGATGAACCAAAAGGAATCGCAATTTCCGGAAAGCAAATCGTTGTTGTCAGTGAAAAATTTCTCCTGAAATATGATTACACAGCGAAGGAATTGCTTCGGAAAGAACTTCCGGATACGGCCAATTGTGTTACCGTTGCTGCCAATAACGAGATCTGGGTAGGAACGCTGCATTCGGTTGCTTTGTTCGACCAGGGTGGAACGCTGCTCAAACGGTGGAATTCATTTGGCGATCGGTCGGTCATCACCTCGCTGGCTGTTTCGGGCGAAAATGTATATGTTGCCGATGCCGGAAACCGGATTGTTTATCATTGCAATACCGCTGGTCAGATTCTGGCAAAAATTGGAGCGAAGAATGAACAAAAAGGTGTTGCCGGATACATTATTCCAAGTCCGTATTTCGATTTAGCCATGGACGACGGCGGTTTCCTGTGGGTAGCGAATACCGGACGTCACAGCCTCGAAAATTACAATGCCGATGGATCGCTGCGTACCTCCTGGGGCAAAGCTAGCTTCAAAATCGATGGTTTTACCGGTTGTTGTAATCCGGCCCAATTTGCGATTTTAGCTGACAATTCGTTTATAACCAGCGAGAAAGGAATACCGCGCATAAAACTGTACGATCAGCATGGCGTGTTTAAAGGTGTCGTTGCCTCACCTGATATGTTTAAAGATGGCTGGTATGCTCCTGATATTGCCATTGATGCCGATCAACGGGTGGTTGCACTCGATTTGGACCGGAAACAGGTACGTATTTTTGAAAAGAAACAAAATGGAAACAACTAGAAGAGATTTTTTCAGAAAAGCTGGTCAGCTTACTTTTCTATCCGCATTGATTGGAGGTTCAGCTTATTTACTGGCCGGAAACAGGGTTCAGTTGAAGGATTGTGCTGATAATCAATTCTGTAACAAATGTCAGAAACTGACAACCTGTTCGTTGGATCAGGCCAAAAATTTCAGGAAAAATGAACGATAAGAAAGAGCCCAAAAGTATGGAAAGGCGTCGGTTTATCCGAAGCGGAATGCAGATGGCGCTGGCCGTTTCGCTCAGTGGCATCGCCGGTGTTTCGCTCCTGAAATCGACTTCGAAGAAAATGGTTTGGCAGATTGATCCTTTTAAATGTGTGCAATGCGGGCGTTGTGCCAGCGAATGTGTGATGACTCCTTCGGCAGTAAAATGTGTTCATGCGTTCAATTTGTGTGGTTACTGCGATTTGTGCGGAGGTTATCTGAAACCCGATTCGAATGCACGGAGCACGGCTGCCGAAAATCAGCTTTGCCCAACAGCGGCTCTCAAACGCAAGTATATTGAAGAACCTTATTTCGAATATGTTATCGACGAAAAATTGTGCATCGGATGTGCCAAATGTGTGGCGGGCTGTACTTCTTTTGGAAATGGTTCGCTGCATTTACAAATTCGGCACGACCGGTGTAAAAACTGCAACGAATGTGCCATTGCCCGGCTTTGTCCGGCAGATGCCTTTCAGCGAGTGCCAGCCGACACTCCTTATTTGATTAAAGGCGGTTTTACCAAAGGAAATACCAGTAAGGATCAATTGAAGAAAGGATAAAAAAGTTGGCAGTCACAGTCGCAGTATTCAGGAATTTCAAAGATCACAAATTGTGACCATAGAAGAATGAGTGGAAAAGTATGAGGTTGCAAATTGAAACTTCAAAAGGCATGAATAGAAAAAGTAATGAATGAGTGTACAAAACCTCAACGATATGCAACTTGAAAAAATTCAAACGAAAATTTACGAAATCCGGGGGCAAAAAGTCATGCTGGATTTTGACCTTGCTGAACTTTACGAGACTGAAACCAAATATCTCAAAAGGGCGGTAAAGGCTAATATTAAAAGGTTTCCACCTGATTTTATGTTTGAACTTACCAAACTGGAGTATGACTCTTTAAGGTGCAATTTTAGCACCTTAGAAAGTAAGGGACGGGGACAACACTCAAAGTATTTGCCTTATGCTTTCACAGAACAAGGTGTTGCAATGTTGAGCGGTATCCTTAATTCAGAAAAAGCCATTGAAGTGAATATTGCCATCATGCGGGCCTTCGTTTTTATTCGACAATATGCATTGACTCATAAAGACTTGACTGAAAAATTGCATGAGCTTGAAAACAAATACGACAAACAATTTAAAGACGTGTATGATGCGATAAATTTCCTGCTTCAGAAGGACATTCAGGAAGCAGAACAAAAACAGCGCAAACGAATAGGTTATAAAAGTGATGAGACAACTTAAACGATATTTTTTACTGATTTCGATACTGCTTTTTACCGCAGTTCAGACCTTTGCCGCCGATGCCAAACAGCGGTTTCCAAAGCCTGAGTTCGCGACGGGCTACGCCCAGCCAAACACAACGGCACCTTCAGCGAGGTTCCTGTTTCTGGAATACCTGGATGTGTTTGTCTTGTTCGTGGTTTTATCGGTTGTAACCTGGTTTGTGCTAAAAAAACGTTCGCGCAAAGGTGTTTTCTGGACATCGGTATTCTCTTTGCTCTATTTTGGATTTTATCGCGAAGGTTGCATCTGTTCCATCGGTTCCATCCAGAATGTGGTACTCGGAATCGTCGATCCGACTTATGCTATTCCACTGACTGCCTTATTGTTCTTCTTGCTGCCGCTTATTTTTTCGCTTTTCGTTGGACGTGTCTTTTGCGCCGGAGCATGTCCGCTGGGAGCCATTCAGGATATTATCGCGATCAGACCCATCGAATTGCCCAAATGGATTCAGAAAGTACTTGGACTAATTCCGTATTTGTATCTTGGATTGGCTGTTTTATTCGTTGCCACCAAGTCCGAGTTTATTATATGCCGTTACGATCCGTTTGTCGATTTCTTCCGGTTCGAGGCACCTTTTCACATGTTGATTCTTGGTATTCTGTTCCTGGTGATCGGCATTTTTGTGGCTCGACCTTATTGCCGGTTCTTTTGTCCATATAGTGTTTTGTTGGGTTGGATGTCGAAATTTTCGTCCAAACATCTGACAATCACACCAGCTAAATGCATTCAGTGTAAACTATGCGCCAACTCATGTCCGTTTGGCGCCATCGATGAGCCAGTTGTCGAAACCGGCAAGCGTCGAAGCAGTGTGAACCGACTGATGGTCTATTTCGTGATTTTGCCTTTGTGGATCGGTTTTGGCGGCTTTGCCGGCTCGATGATGCACGTGCCACTGTCGCGTTTTAATTCGACCGTTTACATGGCTGAGCAAATCGTTAAACATCCTGAAATAAAAGATGATCCTAAAAATATTGATGTCCGTACGTTTATGAGCTCCGGAAAATCGACCGATCAATTGGTGCTTGAAGCTGACCAGATTCGTCATCAATTTTACATCGGTGGTTGGTTGCTGGGAGGTTTTATGGGATTGGTCATCGGAACCAGTCTGATTGGTTTATCAACCTTCCGGAAACGTGAAGACTGGGAACCCAACAAAACCAATTGCCTCAGTTGTGCAAGGTGCATGGATTATTGTCCAGTGAAGAAGGAGTAAAATAGTTTCAGATTTCAGGTTCCAAGTTTCAAGTTTCAAGTTAATCGGAATTTGAGATGTTACGAGTTCTAAAGAAAATTAACAATGCGCCTCTAAAAGTCCCCCTTGGGGGATTTAGGGGGCTTTTAATATTTCAAAATGATGAACGATAAAATTAAACTGGCACAGCGGATTTCCTGGATCGCTGCCGGATTTTCGCTGATTATTGCCATTTTGCTGATTGCCAACTTTGTGCAAACCAGGTTGAACAATCCAATCGAAAATAAAACCATTCCGGAGCTGGTCAAGCGTTTGAACCAAAACCCTGGTGATGAAACTTTAAAGGCCGAAATCCGTGCCTTCGATCTGATGGCGCGTAAAGCTTATTTTACCAGCCAATGGCAACTGAGGACAGGCTGTTACTTCATGTTCCTGGGAGTTATTATTTCCATTTTGGCCGTTCGCTATGTATTTTCGGCCAAATCGAAACTGAACGAAATCAATGGTATTGATAAAGTGAATGAACTTGATAAATTGGTGGCCCGGAAAGGAGTGATTTATGCCGGTTCTGGTTTGATTATTTTGGCTCTTGTGTCTGGATTTCTGTCATACAATTCGCTGAAGGAATATAAAGTTGATGAAAATCTGGTAGTTCAGGGCGATCAACCTCCTACAACAAATGCGGTCCCAGCTGATCCAAATCAGGTAGCTGCTTCGGCTGATCAATCTACTCCAAATACTACTTCATCAACCGATGCGAATGCGGTGGCTGCAAATGTCACTGCTATTAATTCCGCTGAAAATCAGGCAGCACCGACGCCAGCTGTTGAGGCCACCAAACCTGCCGGATTGCCGACCAAGGCCGAACTGAAAGCAAACTATCCGTTCTTCCGTGGTTCGGAAGGAAATGGCGTGGCTTTCCAAAAAAATACTCCGGTCGACTGGAATGGAGCTGGTGGGAAAAATGTGATTTGGAAAGTAAAAGTACCGAAATCGGGATATAGCTCACCAATTATCTGGGGAAATCAGTTATTTGTTACCGGTGCCGATGCCCAGTCGCGCATGGTTTATTGCTACGACAAAAACTCCGGAAAATTAATGTGGGAAGCTGTTGCCGACAAAATCGAAGGTTCGCCTTCAAAAATGCCTAAAGTAAATGCCGATACGGGTTTGGCGGCTCCAACGATGGCAACTGACGGTCGCGCCGTGTTTGCCATTTTTGCAACCGGCGATGTGATTGCTCTCGATATGACGGGAAAGCGGCTGTGGGCGCGCAATCTGGGCGTTCCGGATAATCACTACGGACATGGTTCTTCGCTCATTATTTACAAAGACAAACTGCTTATCCAATATGATACGAATAAGTCAGGAAAGTTAATTGCCTTGTCAACTCAAACCGGATCAACTGCTTGGGAAACAGCTAGAAGTACAAAAATATCATGGTCGTCGCCTATTTTAGTCAATACCGGCAGCCGCACCGAATTGATAATGACAACCAATCCGAATGTAAATGGATACGATCCTCAAACGGGCAAGGAACTTTGGAACATTGCCTGTCTTTCAGGAGAAGTGGGTCCTTCAGCCGGATATGCCGACGGAATGGTGTTCGCCGCCAACGAATATGCCAAACTGGTGGGGATCAAACTTGGCGCAACTCCCGTGATTGCCTGGGAAGCTGACGAATTTTTGCCGGAAGTTTCGAGTCCGCTGGCTGTTAATGGTTTGTTATATGTAGCAACTACTTATGGCGTTTTGGCCTGTTACGATGCCAAAACCGGTACGAAAAACTGGAGCCAGGAATATGGTGGCGCTTTTTATGCATCGCCCGTTTTTGCTGATGGAAAAGTTTATATTACAGATATGACGGGCAAAACATACATTGTAAAAGCAACCAAAGAATATAAGTTGATCGGTACTCCTGAATTGGGCGAGAAGGCCGTTTGTTCGCCTGTTTTTCAGGATGGACGGGTGTATTTGCGTGGCATGGACCAGTTGTATTGCCTTGGAACGAAATGATTTGTATTGTTTCATTTAATAAACAGTAGTATAAAATGGATAAATTACGCATTTCTCAGCTAAAGTCAATTTTTGACGAAATAGGTCATTTTATCAACAACGAGGATAATAGCGAACAAGTAGAAATCTGGTTTGCCCGCGAATTGCAGGAAATACTGGGATATGCCCGTTGGGAAAATTTTATTATTGCCATTAACCGGGCAGTAGATTCCTGTAAAACACAGAATATCAACATTGACGACCATTTTCGTGAGGTCACGAAAATGGTCGAGTTGGGAAGCGGGGCAAAACGGGAAATTACCGATTTTATGCTTACCCGTTATGCATGTTATCTGATTGCGCAAAACGGAGATCCAAAAAAAGAAGAAATAGCTTTTGCGCAAAGTTATTTTGCTGTTCAGACCCGCAAAGCGGAATTAATAGAGGAACGTCTGAACCTATTATCTCGTTTGGAAACACGCGAAAAACTGCGTTCTGCTGAAAAAATACTTTCACAAAACATTTATGAGCGTGGTGTGGACGATAAAGGTTTTGGCCGTATCCGTTCAAAAGGCGATACTGCCTTGTTTGGCGGACATACTACCGAAGATATGAAAAATCGTTTAGGCATAAAATCAAACCGACCGCTTGCCGATTTCCTTCCTACACTGACTATTGCGGCAAAAAATTTGGCAACCGAAATGACCAATCATAATGTGGACAGTAAAAATCTGTTCGGAGAACAATCAATAACCGTAGAGCATATACAAAACAACAAAAGCGTTCGCGATATGCTGGGCCAACGTGGTATTAAACCTGAAGAATTACCGCCTTCTGAAGACATTAAGAAATTGGAACGTAGCGTGGCAAACGATAAAAAGAAAATTGAGAAGGCAACAAAGAAATTGCCGAAACAAAAGAAATGATGCCAGATCATAAAATAGGAATTCAAATGGATATTACACCAACTAAATATCAGGATTTGATCGACCAGATTGGAGTTTTGCTTCAACAAGGCCGTCAAAAAGCGGCTCAATCCGTTAATATTATTCTGGTTCACACCTACTGGGAAATTGGTAGGTATATCGTTGAATTTGAGCAAAAAGGCAACGAAAGAGCCGAATATGGAACGCAGTTGTTCGAACGCCTTTCAAAAGACTTATCACAAGCTTATGGGAGGGGCTTTAGTCGTTCCAATTTATTGTATATGAGAAAACTATACTCCTGTTTCCCAATAAGTGAGACACTGTCTCACTTATTGACCTGGAGTCATTACTTTGAAATATTAAAAGCAGAAAATGAGTTGGAGATCGGTTTTTATTCAAAGCAATGCGAAAAAGAGCGATGGAGTGTAAGAGAACTTAAAAGACAAATGAGAAGCTCTCTCTTTGAACGAATTGCATTGAGTAAAGATAAAGAAGGAGTTTTGAGATTAGCCAACGAAGGACATATCTTAGAAAAACCGGAAGACCTTATCAAAGACCCTTTTGTTCTTGAATTTTTAAATATTCCTCAACAATATCAATATCTGGAGAGCGAATTGGAAGAAAATATCATTTCAAATCTGCAACAATTTATCATGGAATTGGGCAAGGGATTCGCTTTTATTGGCCGGCAATACCGCATGAGCATTGGCGGAAAACATTTCTATTTAGACCTTCTTTTTTACCATCGAATACTTAAATGCTTTGTTTTGATCGATTTAAAAAGAGGAGAAATTGACCATCAAGATGTTGGGCAAATGAACCTGTATATCAATTACTTTAAAAAAGAAGAAGCTACCGAAGGAGATAATGAACCTGTTGGAATTATTTTAGGAAAACATAAAAATCAAATTTTAGTTGAATACGCTACCGACAGCATTACCAATACGGTTTTGCTCAGTAAATACCAACTCTATTTACCCAATAAAGAACAACTTCAGGAGCAATTGTCGAAATTGATAAAAGATTAAATCATTGACGTGAACAACGAAATAAACATACAACAAGCTGTTGATCAGATAATCGCTGAAAAAGGTACAGAAGCACAGGAGGTCATCCCGATACTTCAGGCGATTCAAAATACATTCAATTACCTTCCGGAGGAAGCGTTGAAATATACCTGCAAAAAAACCGAAATCACTCCTGAACAGATTGTCGGGGTGGCTTCGTTTTATTCGCAATTCAGGATGCAACCCGTTGGCGAACACATCATTAAAGTGTGCGTCGGAACGGCTTGTCACGTGAAAGGCGCCGGGCAGGTTTACGATGCTTTCCGACGTCATTTTAACCTGAGCGGAAAAGAAGAAACGGATGCTTCCAGAAAATATACCATCGAAAAAGTGTCGTGTTTAGGCTGTTGCACCTTGGCGCCTGTGGTTCAGATCGATGGAATTACTTATGGTCATGTGGCTTCCGATAAAGTTGGAAATGTGCTGGCCGATTTCGAGAAACACGCCGGAATTTCAGGAGCTAATAAAGGACTGTTCCGCAATGTGGACGGTTCAGAAATTCAGGGCGAAATCCGTATTGGACTGGGTTCTTGTTGTGTGGCTTCAGGAAGTGAAGAAGTTAAAAAGGCGGTAGAAGAAACCATTGCCGATACCGGAATTAAAATCAGCCTGAAAAATGTGGGTTGTGTGGGCATGTGCCATCAGGTTCCGCTGGTCGAAGTTATTCCATTGAATGAGAAATCAACACTTTATTCCAAAGTGCGACCCGAGGAAATTCTGGGAATTATTGAAAGCCATTTTAAGCCACTTGGAGCATTTAGCAAGCTGAAAAACAGCGTTTATAAGTTTTTTGAAAGTGTGCAGACCGACGCCGTTTGGGATGGCGTCAAACAATATTCGATTGATGTCCGCGAAAAACAGGTATCCGATTTTTTAGATCGTCAGATTTCAATTGCCACCCAATACCGCGGCATTATTAATCCGCTCGACATCGAAGAATACAAGCGCCACGAGGGTTTTGCTGCCCTGAAAACCTGCCTGACTGAGTTGACTTCCGAAGAAATAATAAAGACGATAAAAGACAGCGGATTGCGTGGAAGAGGCGGAGCAGGTTTTCCAACCGGGTTGAAATGGAGTTTGGTCGCCGGAAATCAGTCGGATGTTAAATACCTGATTTGCAATGGCGACGAAGGCGATCCGGGCGCTTTTATGGACCGGATGTTGCTCGAATCGTATCCTTACCGGGTAATCGAAGGCGCTGTCATTGCGGCGAAAGCCGTTGGCGCCACGCAGGGATTTTTCTACATCCGGGCTGAGTATCCGCTGGCTGTGAAGCGCATCAGGCAAGCGCTGATTTATTGCCGTGAAAATAATTATCTGGGCGAAAATATTTTGGGAAGTGGGTTCTCGTTCGACATCAGCATTTACGAAGGCGCCGGCGCTTTTGTATGCGGCGAAGAGTCTGCCCTGATGGCATCAATCGAAGGCGAACGTGGTTTTCCGCGCATTCGTCCGCCATTCCCGGCTGTCAGCGGCTTGTGGAAACAACCCACACTGATTAATAATACGGAGACTTTTGCTCAGGTTTCGTACATCATTCGCGAAGGTTCGGGCAAATTTGCTGCAATTGGTAGCGGAACGAGCCGTGGCACCAAAGTGTTTGCCCTTGCCGGAAAAATCAACCGTGGCGGTCTGATTGAAGTGCCCATGGGAATTACCGTCCGCCAGATCGTTGAAGAAATTGGCGGCGGAGTTCAGAATGGTAAAAAATTCAAGGCGGTGCAGATCGGCGGACCTTCCGGAGGTTGCGTTCCTGCTGAATTGTACGACACGCCTATCGATTACGAATCGCTTCAGGAAGTGGGGGCCATGATGGGCTCCGGCGGGTTGGTGGTTCTGGACGAGGACGATTGTATGGTCGACATTGCACGCTTTTTTCTATCGTTTACCCAGAATGAATCGTGCGGAAAGTGTACATTCTGCCGCGTTGGAACCAAACGAATGCTCGATATCCTGACGAAAATTACCACAGGGAAAGGTACTTTGAAAGATTTGGATGAACTGGAATACCTGGCAAGCTGGACAAAAAAAGGAAGTTTGTGCGGACTGGGGAAATCGGCTCCGAACCCGATTTTGTCCACTTTAAAGTATTTCAGAGAAGAATACATCGCTCACATCAACGGCAAATGTCCTTCCGGCAAATGCCAAAATCTGATCAAATATCAGATCAACGATTTGTGCATCGGCTGTACCAAATGTGCGCAGAAATGCCCGACCAACGCCATTTTGTTCAAGCCGCACGAAAAGCACGAAGTCATCACCGACCTCTGCATCAAATGCGATGCCTGCAAGCAGGTTTGCCCGGTTGATGCGGTGGAGATTGTATAAGATTCGGGTTACGGGTTACGGGTTACGGGTTACGGGTTACGGGTTACGGGTTACGGGTGCGGAGGTTTTGGATATTGAATTTTTGTTATTGGGTATTGAATTTTTTAAAACAAATAAAGTACATGGAAGATAATAAAGACATAAAATCTGTTGCTGATTTTGTTAACTCCGTTTTTGAAAAAATCGCAAAGTTTAAAGGGGAAAATGAGGATGATTTAAAATTCTGGTTTAGGGGAGAAGGCAGTGTTAATTTTAAAACACCACTTGTTCCTTCAAGCTATCGGGTTTTAGCTGAGACTTTTGGAGAGAGAGTTGATGATTTATTCTTTTCTACGAATATCAAACAAATAGAGAATAATACAGATGCTGAATTTCGGAGAAAATCAGTACCATATATAAAATCGAAAGGGATAGAAAATACAGATTGGAATAGGTATTTTCTGATGCAACATTATAAGATAAATACAAGACTTCTTGATTGGACTGAAAACTGTTTATTGGCATTATTTTTTGCATTAATTGATAATACGAATGATGACGCCAGAGTTTGGATTTTAGAACCTTTTGAATTGAACAATTGCACTATTCAAACAATATTTAAGTGGAAAAAAAATTACTATGTTATTCCTTCAGGAGGAGATTGGAAAAAGCCTCAAAGCCTGAGAAATGAAAAAGGAGAAATTCGAACAGATGAGTTAACTCGCCGTTATTTAAGAATGGATTTTAATTCAATTGATGGTGAAGATATTTTAAATGTATATCATCCTTTGGCTATTTATCCTACTTATTTCGATGAGAGAATGGCAACTCAAAAATCTTGTTTTACAATTTTTGGGAATAAAATAAATGGACTACTTTCCTTTTCCGAAAACCAAAAGAAATTTTTAGATTTTGTTGTTATACCAAAGGAAAGAAAATATCCAATTTTAAACGAACTTAAATTATTAGGAGTAGATTTTTCCAGCATTTATCCTGATTTAGATGGATTGGGAACATCTATTAATCACAGGTTTAAAAGTGAGTTCAATGACAATAGGGAATCAATTTTTCATGTTTATAAAAATTTTGGTGGTAATGTAGTAACTGAAGATGATTCAGAATAAATAATTTAATTCGCCCGTAACTCGCATCCCGCAACAATTCAAAAATGATAAAACTCACCATAGATAACCGTACTGTTGAAGTTCCTGCCGGAACTTCCGTTTGGCAGGCTGCCCAATCGGTTGGTATTGAGATTCCGACGATGTGCTATTTGGAAGGTACCGAACATTTCACCTCGTGCATGATTTGCCTGGTGAAAGACGCCAGAAACGGACGGTTCTTCGCTTCCTGTTCGACCCCGGTTTTTGAAGGACAAACGATCGTCACCAACGACGAGGAAACCATCGAATCGCGGAAAGCTGCCCTCGAATTGCTCCTGAGCGAACATGTGGGCGACTGCGAAGCGCCTTGCCAACTGGTTTGTCCGGCACACATGAACATTCCGCTGATGAACCGTCTGATTGCCAAAGGCGATTTTGCCAAAGCGCTGGAAGTGGTGAAGCGCGACATTGCTTTGCCATCTATTCTTGGACGTATTTGTCCAGCTCCATGCGAAGCTGATTGTCGCCGCAAACAGGTTGACGAAGCGGTTTCGATTTGTTTGCTGAAACGATTTGCTGGCGACGAAGATTTGAAAAGCGGGAAACCATATTTACCTAAATTGGCAACACTTTCAGGCAAAAAAGTAGCCATTATTGGCGCCGGACCTGCCGGATTAGCCGCTGCTTATTACCTTCAGCAAAAAGGTCATCAGGCAGTCATTTTTGAAAAAAACAGTCGGGCTGGCGGCGAATTGCTTCAGATCGGTTCCGAAATTTTACCCGCTGAAGTCATTGAGCAGGAAGTGGCTCAAATCTTGGCACCCGGAGTTCAAATCCGCCTGAATGAGACGATTGATGACAACCGTTTTGCGGAACTTCAGCATGAATATGATGCGGTTGTTGTAGCATCAGGAACTCTGTTGGAAGGAAGTTCGACATTTGGAACGAAAACTGCCAAAACAGGAATCGTGGCCGACAAGTCGAGCTACCTGACTTCAATTCCAAAGGTTTTTGCCATCGGCAATTCACTTCGGGCTTCGAAATTAGCCGTGCGTTCGGTTGGGCAAGGCAAAGAAGTGGCAACCATTATCGACAACTATTTGAAGACTTCAGAAGTTAAAGGATTTCCCGAACGGTTTAATTCCAAATTTGGAAAGCTGGCTGAAGCTGAGTTTATTCAATATTTAAAAGATTCGGAAACGGCGCCAAGGCAAAAAGCTGGCAAGGAAGGTTTCACCCGTGAAGCAGCTATTCGCGAAGCCAAACGTTGTATGCACTGCGATTGCCGCAATCCCGAATCGTGTGTGCTGCGCGAATTATCCGATCGTTACCACGTTGTTCAGAAGCGTTTTCAAAGAGACGAACGCTTTCTGGTGGAGAAATTTATTCACCGCGAAGGAATTGTTTACGAACCGGCCAAGTGCATCAAATGCGGCATCTGTGTTCGTTTGACCCGCCAGCATCAGGAGGCATTTGGGTTTACGTTTATTGGCCGTGGCTTTGATGTAAAAGTCGGCGTTCCGTTCAACGAAAGTGTACAAAAAGGTTTGGAGAAAACTGCATCAATCGTGGCAAAGGCTTGCCCAACAGGAGCGCTGGCGATGTTTGGGGTGGAAGAACAGGAATTCCTTGCCAATTAGGAAGATGCTCAGGTAAAAGGTAGTCTCGCTGGCAACGATTAATCTGGTAGTAATTCCGGCAATTTTACCTGCCGAAAAACTAAGAAACGGAAACACAGGAATCAACAACCAAATCAGTATTGAAATTCCGAGAATACGATATCCGATCAGTTTTACCATATCAATCTTTCCAATCCCTAAAGATACTCTTTTGCTATTTCCAATGCCTGCCAGCTGTAGGAGCCACCAAACAGCAGTTGATGGTTCAAAACGTGGTAAAGCTGATACAGGCGGATTCGCTCCTTCCAGCCCTCCGGAAGCGGGAATTCTTCCTGATAAGCATTCCAAACCGGCGCCGAAAAACCGCCAAACAACTGCATCATTCCCAATTCCATTTCGCGATCGGCATAATAACAGGCCGGATCGATCAATGCCGGACCAGTTGCGGTGTACAGGTAATTATCCGACCATAAATCGCCGTGAATCAGCGAAGGAACTGTTTCGTGTGACAGTAATTTTGGTATTCGGGCAACCAGTTTTTCATAGATTTTCAATTCCTCAACCGTCATTCCGCGCAAAGACCTGATTTGTTGCACCAATGCCCAAATTCGTCGCAGTGCAAAGAATTCATGCCAATTGTCCGTCCATGTATTATCCTGAACAGTTGTGCCGCAATAATTTGAATGATGAAAGCCAAAAGCATTGGCTTTTTTACGGTGTAGTAAGGCGATTCCACGACCCAACTGTTCATCGAATCCTGAAGTTTTGGAAGCTGGTGGTAAGAATTCCATCAACAATAAACCGGGCCATTCGTCCGCTTCTTTCCTCCAAATCACCTTCGGAATTACCAAATAAGGGTTATCAACCTGAACCATTTCCTGCAATCCTGCCGCCTCTTTCAGAAACATATCCGATGGAGCCGAAG
>Ga0302296_1000559_pt1 | contig 30538 bp, 25 predicted proteins | sample III_Fen_N3_1_FD_194546 | JGI IMG/M metagenome (GOLD analysis project Ga0302296, IMG submission 194546) | Peat permafrost microbial communities from Stordalen Mire near Abisko, Sweden - III_Fen_N3_1 | ecosystem: Environmental > Terrestrial > Soil > Wetlands > Permafrost | place: Sweden: Abisko...
TTCGTTATTACCACACCACAATGCTATTGATGCATGATTTTGCAGGCGTTTTACGTTGTCAATTATTTCATGTCGTACATTATCTAAAAATGCATCATCGCCCGGATAAAGACTACATGCAAACATCATATCTTGCCAAATCAAAATCCCTTTTTCATCGCATAAGTCATAAAATACATCATTTTCATAAATACCACCACCCCATACTCGCAACATATTCATGTTTGCATCTACAGCCGATTGAATTGCTTTCTCATAACGATCTTTTGTGATTCTACTAGGGAAATTGTCGAGTGGAATATAATTTGCACCCTTCATAAATACTGGTATTCCATTTAATTTGAAATAGAACGACTTGCCCGTTGCATCTTTTTCGTGTACCAGCTCAATTGTTCTAACACCAAACTTTATTTCTTTTTGGTCAAAAACTTTATTTGGTCGTTTTACGATACATTTAATGTTGTACATGTATGGTTCACCTAAGCCATTACTCCACCATAATTTTGGAGATTTAATGCTAAACGAAATGTTTTTAGTCGAAACGCTACTATTGAAAGTAACATCAGTTGAAGATGCTAAAAAGCCATTTACCCAAAATTCAATATTTGCATCAGTTATATCTTTTGTTTGCATTTCAACATTTGCTGAAATAACTGCCGAATCATTATCAATCGATTTTGTAGTATAAGCAACATTATTAAGCTTTAAATTGTCGTAAGCTACCAAGTAAATTGGACGCCAAATGCCCGAAGTTACAAAGCGTGGTCCCCAATCCCAACCGTATTGATATCCGGCTTTCCTTGTGAAAATGCTAACTTTTTTATTGCCTACACCACCTAATTCCGATTGATCATTTGGAGCTGGATATTGAAATGAAAGTGAGTCAAATAAAGGTATTGTTTTGTTTATTGGAGATTCAAAAAATATCTCTAAAGTATTTTCTCCAGTTTTATTTATAAGTCTTTTAATATCTGCCGACCATTCACGAAACATATTGTTTGCTTCTAGAATTTGCACACCATTAAACAATACTCTAGCGTATGTATCAAGCCCTTTAAATTCAAGTAAAATTGTCTGTTTTAATTGTGTTTCTTTATCTACAATAAATTTTGTTTTATATATCCAGTTTTTTTTATCAACCCATTGAATATCTTTCTCATTTACTCTATAATAAGGTTCGGTAATAACTTTGTTTTTCAATAAATCGGTATGCACACATCCAGGAACTGTTGCTGGATACCAACTTACTTTATCTTCTTGTTTGAAGACCCAGTTTGAATTAATTTCTGCAACAAATTTCGATTGCGAATAACTGTCTATGCTGTTAAGTGTCATACAAATCAGAATTATATATAGTAGTTTGAATATTTTCATTGTATCTAGTTTCTGAATATTTTTACTTGTATCAAATTTACGTTTTCGTTTATTAATTTTGGATTCAAGTTCAATATATTATTAATTAATCTTTATTTTTTTAGTGAAATAAACTTTATTATAAACATCTACTATTTCTAGTAAATAATCTCCTTTTTTTATATGATATACTGTTTGATCTTTTCTCGTTTTCATCTCTTGTAATTTTACAACTTTACCTTTCGAATTTATTACTTTTATAAGTAAATGTTTTAATTCGAAATCAAATGAAAAGATTTTTGCTTTCGTTTTTTTTCGTTTGTTACGCTTAAATGCTATTTTATTCGTATTATTACCTGATACAATATAACATATCCCTTTTTTATTACTCCAAAGTAATTTAGCATCTTCTTTTACGCAAAGCATTCTGCTCCAATATCGTCCAAACTGTGCCTCACTCGATTCTATTAGGCCTAAATTACTACCAACTCCTTCAATCCAAACCTGATCTTTCGAAACAGTTCTATCTAGTGAAGTTAAGAAAAGTCTATTCTTTTTTTGCCCATCAATAATTGTTGAATCTATAAAATCAACCTCAAAGTATAATTTCGAAGCTTGATTATAAGCCGGTAAGTTAACAATGTCGCAAACCTTTGCTTTAAAATTATAGATTACAAACTCTTCGCCATTTAAAAAACGTATATAAACATTCCCTTTAGCTGTATCCTCGCGAATAAAACCAGCAAAATTCATTTCTGATGAATCAATCCTATCTGAAAAGGAAAAGTAGAGAGAGCTATAAAGTTTGTTGTTTATTGTTGTATCGGAAATGAATTTATACGAAACAGTCCGTTGATCTTTCGACGATTTTAAAACATTCCAAGATTTTGTTTTATCAATAATTCGATATTGTGCATTAACAGTTGTTATGACTAAAGAAATCAAGCAAAAAAGAACTATTTTTCTCATTCATTGTTTGTTTTGGTCGAATTATATCCATTTGTTATTTGAGTGTAAATATAACACTTTGAATGAATAATTCTGTAGTTCAGTATTCTTGTTTGTTTCAGTTGTTTATTCGTCTTCGTTTCTCTTTTTAATCTCATCACGAATGAGCGATGCTTTTTCGTAATTCTCGTCCTCGATTGCGGCATTAAGCAATTCGTTAAGCTCTGGAACTGAATAAGCGTCGAAATCATTTGTTTTTTCAGATGGTTGTATGGGTTTTTGTTTACTACCCTCATTGTCAAGTTCGATGATAATGCCTGCTTTTGCTAATACATCTGTTGTCGTATAAATTGGGCAACCAAATCTAATTGCTAATGCAACCGCATCCGATGTGCGTGAATCAAGTTCTACAACCTTTTCTCCACCTTTACAAAATACTTTTGAATAGAATATACCTTCTTGTAGTTTATGAATAATAACTTCGGTAATTTCTATTTCATAACTCTTAGCAAAACTTAAAAATAAATCATGCGTTAATGGGCGAGGGGCTTTTAAATTTTCAAGTTGAATCGCTATAGCTTGAGCTTCTGTACCTCCAATAATAATTGGAATACGTCTCTCTCCTTCTTCTTCAATAAGGATTAAAACATATGCTCCATCTTGTGTTTGGCTAAATGATAAGCCTAATATATTTAGTTTGACCTTTTTCATGTACTACATTTCATTTACCAAAGATAAAAATATAGATTCCATTTTTATTATGCAATTCACTGCATTTTTAACTATTTAATAACATCTTTATGAATTACAAAAATGTTCCCAGTGGCTCAATATACGCATTGCATCTTCAAATGTTTTTCCACACACTAATTCTTCTGCTGTAAATCCATCGCAAACCTTTGGACGTAAAGGAGACTCAAATATTTTACAAGTGTTTTTATCATCAAGATGAATGCATCTTACTCCTGCTGGTTTGCCATTTGGCATTCCTGGCATTTCCGATGAAATCGAAATAGCTATACAGCAGGCACCGCATCCAATTCTACAATCCATAACAAATTAAAATGTTAATCCTAAACCTGATATAACGGTAAATTTCGACAAATCAACCCCCAATTGAACTGATATGCCGTAAGGCAAAACGTATAATGCACCTGCACCATACAATAATGTTACTTCATTATCCTTAGGCTTGATGTAAAATCCGTTGTATTTCGATCTGTCAAATAATTCCTTTTGATATCTCATTCCTACATTTCCATAAAGTAGCAAATCTTTTATCGGCGAAGTTGCTAATCCAACTGATATATTGTAGACTCTATATAACATTGTTGATGTCATCTTAGAATCACTTTTCGTTGGATCGGTACTTGATTTCTGGTAAATTTCTGCTGAAATTTGAGTAGATGGATTATATCTAAACTCAACATATGGGCTTATTTTTTCTTTGTTATAATGGATTAAAATACTTCCTCCGTACCAATAATGGGGTAGTCCTATTGTATAACAAACTGTACCATGGAATTTATTCTCGTAAAACTGTTTCGGTATAGTATCTTTATTTTGCTCATCGGCAAAAAAGTCCTGTGCAAAAACTGAACTTGTTCCAAGAATAAAGAAAATACCTACTAAAAAACGTTTCATTACTTTTATTTTAACCGTTTGCAAATCTACGGTTTTTAGTGAACGATAAAAAACTTTTATTCACTGTCGCAAAACAATTCTGAACTTAAAATTCCTGATGCTATTTCTTTAACTGGGCCTGTCATTTGTATGTTCCAATCATCATCTATCGAAATTTGTAATTCTCCACCAGGCATTTTTATGGTTACATCATTATTCACCAAACCATTTTTTCGCATTGCCGATGCTACAGCACATGACGAACTACCTGATGCAAGTGTATTCCCAACTCCACGTTCCCAAATTCTAATTTCAACTAAATCGCGATTTATTACTTTAGCAAATTGAACATTTGTCCTATTTGGAAACATCGGATGAGTTTCTATTTGAGGTCCAAATTCTAATAATTCTTCTTGAATTAATTCATCTCGAAATACGATACAATGAGGATTGCCAACAGAAACACAATTTATTGTGAATTCTTTCCCTCCAAAAGTTAAAGTTTCGTTTATACATTCGGCCTTTGAAAATTGTACAGGCACTTTTTCTGCTATGAAGTTAGCCTTGCCCATATCAACTCGAACCTTTGTTGCTTTATCGTTTTTAGTTTCCAATATTTCACAACGAATAAATCGTCCTAAAATATCAACGGTAAAACATTTATGGTTAATGTATCCATAATCAAATAAAAACTTACTAAAAATTCTTAATCCATTTCCACAATTTTCGGCAACAGAAGCATCTGTATTGTAGATCATTAAACCAAAATCTGCAATTTTTGATGGCACTTTAAGTAAGATTCCATCAGAACCAATACCAAAATGTATATCACAAATTTTTATTATTAAGTCTTTGGTTAATTTATATGAAATGTTTTCGGAATCAATTACAATATAGTCATTCCCAAGTCCATGAGACTTTACAAAAAAGTTTTCTTGCATAATTAATAATGTTTATGGTAAAACAATTTTTGAATGAAAAACTTTTAACAATTATTTTATTGTCTGAGTTTTATCAAGTCGTTTCCCGTTCATATAAGGAACAACAAATGCGTCTTTACCTATTGTTAATCTATAGGCATTTGCTTCTCTGAAAGAGTAGAAGTATCCTATTAAGTATTTATAATAAGGAGCTTCTTTTTCAACAAACATTAGCTTATCAGAGTTAAACATTGCTTTTACTTCCGATAAAGGCATATAATTGTTTAAAGCTAATACTTGAACAGCATAGAATATTTTACCATACGATTTTTCTTCGTTTGGTTTAGCTTTATTTAATGCTTCCGATAGTTTTATAGGTGCACCATCGCTAAATGAAGAAATAAAAGCATTTGCTACACCACTTTGTTTCTTCGATTTTCTTGCTTCGCTATATGAACTCGTTTTTGCAATCGAATATCTATACCAACCATCGCCTCTAACTTCTTCTTCAATTTCTTGTTTTCCTTTGTAAACTCTTTTCAATTGAGCAGAAGTCATTTTTTTTCGAGAAGCAACAATTTGAACTTTAAATTCTATGCCTTTACCGGAGTTTGCTTTTTCAGGTTCTTTAACTTTTGCTGGTTCTACAGCAACTGGCTTCGGTTCTTCAATTTTTGGTTGTTCTGTTACAGCAACTTGTTCTATTTTTGGTTCTGTTGGAACACTATCTTTTATTTCTGGAGGTGTTATTGCTATAACAGTATCAGTAGGTGTTGGAGCAATTGTTGAATCCTTGCTTGCATTTTCTGTAGGAATATCAACTTTGGGTTCTGGCGATTTTGTGTCTTCAACCAATGGAGTACTTGGTACTTCTGTTAAATTATTAATTGTTATTGGTTTATTCGCAGTTGTATCTTCAACTGGAATCGGTAAGGTTGATCGTTCATCTTTAGCCATCAATACCGGCTTAACATTACGTTCGCGTTTAGCAGCTTGAACTTTGTAGTCCGATTGTGATTTCGTAATTTGTCCTTTATCATCAGAAATGTCAAAAGGAAGATTATTGAATTTTAATACTTTAATGTCTTTATCAATTAAATAATAAAATGAACCAGAATACGAGAAACTTCCTAATGGAGATGAATTTGGTATAACTAGTTTATATTCAATTAAAAATTCTTTTTCAAATGGTATTTCAACCCAAATTACTTCTAATACAGTATCTTTTAATGTTGCCGATGCATTAACAAAATCAGGAGGAAGTATCTGAATATTTTGAGGAGCTGTACATTTGAATTTTGCAAATCCAGTAATATCGTTTTTTATGATTTTTATAGTAATTGGCATAGTATCGCCCTGTGCAATTGTTCTTTGATATGAAACAATTGCAGAAATATATCCATCTGAAAACTCTTGAGAGTTACCTTGAAATGGAACAAAGAATAACAATAATAGTACTCCCCAAATATTCTTTATATGTCTTGACATTACATCCATATGTTGTAACTTATTTTCTATTAAACTTATTGAATAAAGAAGAATTCACCCAATTCATATAAATCATCAACCTTTAAATCCGATTGTGAGTCAAAGAATTGGTTTATAGCATTCAAAATTTCTTCAAGCGATATATAGTCATCTCCATTTGTATCTACCGATTTGAATTTTGCTGGTATTGTTTTATAGAAACGTCTGTAAAGTCCCGTACCATCTAGTAAATTTGGATAATGTCTGTAAATATCGTTTTGATTTAATGCAGCTGTGTCGTTAAGCATTGCTAAAATAACAGGTTCTTTTACTTCTTTACCAATTAAATCAACATAGAATGCTGTACGTGGTGTTGTAAGTTCACTGTCGACATGATTTGCATATTGATCTTTATCATCATCAAATGGACAACCAAGGGTATCTACCAAAACGCCTGGTGGTGTCATTGGGCATTGGTCGTAAACGTCCATTATATAATCACCGTCAACATCCCAAAAGTCCATCATTCCAGAACCTAAGTCAATGAATTGCAATTGAACATCTTCAGTTGTTTTTGAGAATAAATCGAGGTTGAATTGAATGTAGCTGTAAGAAAATCCATCAAAAGCTTTTGTTCCTTTGCGAGCATCTTTACCTTTTGAGGTGATATTATCAATATTATCGGTTAGAGAATAATGATAAGCATAGCCTAATTTAATTGAAGCTTTTTGAGATATTATAAATTCGCATCCTATTTCTACTGGAATTGCTAAAACAAGTGGAGATGTTTTTATTCCATCTATATTTTTGTCTTTTAATGATGTTTCGTATACATTGTCGCGAACTAGACGTTTTGATTTTGTGTGACTTGGATCTTGTTTTTCATCCATATTTCGAATTGAACCATCGCTCCAATAATAATATTTATTGCCATTTGCATCATAAAGATCACCAAATGTTTCAGAGTTTACAAATTCAAATCCTAATGATACGTATGGAGATAAAATCTTTTTCTCACTATTGCCTATAAGTTTTAAATTTGAGAAATTATACATTAAGTTGGTACCAAATGTCATAATTTGCGTTTGGAAATTGAAGTTTTTCTGTGGATTTACATCATAACGGAAACTGCGAATATCTCCATACAAAAAACGGAATCCAAATTTAAAACAAGAATCCATTGCTCTATATATATCTACATTGTATGCAGTATTTCCAAAAGTAAAGTCTTTAAAATATTTATTTTGTACTTCTCCATGAAAACTTAAATTACCCATACCAACTCCAATAACTGGTTTGTATACAGGTTTGTCAAGTTTAACTGTCGTTTTTAGTTTGCTGCTCCAGTCAATGGAATCCATATCACCGGTTTGTGCAAATAAAAATTGAGTGCTTGTTAGCAGGAATGTGATTAATATAAGTAAATATCTCTTCATTAAAAAAATGCCTCTTTGCTTGATAATGAACTAGTTTGTGTTTTATTAATTATTGTTTAGTATTGACATACAAGTATTTAGATGTATGTTGATGTGCAATTGTATTACGTTTAAGCCCTTTTTGATGTTAAAATGCTTATAAAATGAGCGTTCCACGACTGCTATCAATTAACAAATATATAAAAGTTATTTATAAAAAAAAGTTTACGTCAAGTCTTTTCACGCAAAATTTTACCTTTTATAGCAATAAATTGAATCTTTGTTACATGTTTATGAAAAAAATTATTGTTTGTTTAATGATTTTACATCTAGAAGCGTTGAAATCATAATATATTTATTTGTTAATGTATATATCTTGTTGTTATAATAAACCGATTGATTTCTAGTTGAATACATTGGAGTAGCTTGCATTAAATTAATCTGATTTACTGTATAATCCATCATTGTAGGTATTGATAATGAATCTTTATAAAAAAGTGCTTTTTCTGTAATTGGCATAAATGAAAAAATATTAGGAAAATGCAGAGTTTGCAAATAATTTCCTGTTGTATAAAAAATTAAGACTCCAAATCCGCTAACTTCTAAAAAAAGTTTATCTCCTCTTTCAATTACCGATTTGGGTGAATAGTTTGTTGGGCAAAGTATCGATAAATCTGTTGTAGATGAAATTGCATTAAGCTGACGATCGAATTTTATAAGTTGACGTGTATCGTTGTAATATATCCAAAAACTATTATCGGAACCCATGCATGCCAATTCGGTGTTAATCAAACCTTGTTTAGGTAGCGAAATGGGCGATTGAAGTTCTTTTAAATGATTATCGAGGAAGGAAATTGTTCCAGTTTCTTTGTAAAAAACCAAAAACTTAAATGGATTGGTAATATCCATAGAACTGATGTTGCCATATGTTTTTTCTGAATATGAGAATAAGAAATTACCTTTTGAATCGAGTTCGTAAAGATTGCTTCCTGAAACGAGAAAAATATTTCCATTGAATCCAATTGCAAACGACTCAGGTTTATATTGTGAAACTAGAATAGAGTCTTGTGCTGAAGTGTTTTTCCAAAATATTACTGATAAAATAAGTATGCGAAAAAATAACTTCATTATAGTTTTTCGTTGATTGATATTATTTCTTCAGCTATTGTTCTATTATTTGCTAAACGTGGTACTTTATGTTGTCCTCCAAGTTTCCCTTTCAACTTCATCCATTCATAGAAGACACCTTTTTTCATTGAAATTACTTGTGGTTTGCTTAGTGCAAGGTCTTTATATCGTTTGGCTTCGTAGTCGCTATTTATGCTTTTTAATTTTGTATCGAGCGATTCAGTAAATTCATGCATAGCATGTGGCATTTTTTCAAATTCAATTAGCCATTGATGTGCACCTTTACTGTTTTCACTCATAAAAAGTGGGGCTGCAGTGTATTCTGATATTATTGCTCCTGTTTTTTCGCAAGCAAAGCTAAGAGCATTATCTGCGTTTTCTATTATAACTTCCTCGCCAAATGCATTCATAAAATGTTTGGTACGACCAGTGATTTTAATTTTAAATGGAAATTTTTGGGTAAATGTAACAGTATCGCCAATCATATAACGCCATAATCCACTATTCGTAGTTATAATTAAAGCATAGTTTTCACCTATTTCAACATCTTCCAATGATATTACTCGTGGATTAGTTTTTAATACATCTTGAATTGGAATGAATTCATAAAAAACGCCTAAATCGAGCATTAATAACATGTCATCAGTTTCGAGATTGTCTTGTATGGCAAAAAAACCTTCCGATGCATTATAGGTTTCGAAATATTTTGTTTTTTCGGGTAGTAATATCTTTTTAAACTGTTCGCGATAGGGTGTGAAATTTACTCCACCGTGAATGAAAAGTTCAAAGTTTGGCCATACCTCATTGATGGTTGACTTTCCTGTAATTTCAAGTATTTTTTTAAAAAGAATTAAAGTCCAAGATGGAACTCCTGCCAAATGGGTAACATCTTCGTTCATTGTTTCCAATGCCATCAGTTCCAATTTGCGTTCCCATTCGTCCATTAAGGCAATACTTAAATCGGGTGTTCTGTAAAACTCTACCCAGAAAGGGAGATTTTGCATTAATATTGCCGATAAATCACCGTAATAAGAATCGAGTGATAAATTGCAAATTTCATGACTTCCTCCTAATGCTAGTGCCTTACCATTATATATAGTAGTATTAGGATTTATATTTGTATAAAGGGAATATACATCCTTGCCACCACGGAAATGACACTCTTCTAAAGCTTCCTTGCTTACGGGAATGAACTTGCTTTTATCTTCTGTTGTACCCGACGATTTTGCAAACCATTTAATAGGAGTTGGCCACAATACATTTTGATCGCCTTTCATTATTCTATTAATATATGGCTTTAATGTATTATAATCGGTTATCGGTAAAGCGTTCTTGAAATCTTGGTAATTATTGATTTTTGAGAAATTATACATTTTACCCCATTCGGTGTCTTGTCCCATTTGTAATAGCTTGTACAATGTTTCCGATTGTATATCGAAAGGGTAGTTTTTGTAAAGATTGATTTGCTCAATTCTCTTTACTTGTAACCAAGAAACTATGGATGTTAAAAATGCCATGAACGGGTTTAAATGTATGTATCAGTAACAAATGTATTAAAAATATTTTTCGAAATGTGTTTTCTTAGATTAAAATGATGTTTAATTCTTGAGGTTTTTGTTATTTTTGCCAAAAGCTTTTTAATAGAATTTTTAAACCCAATAAAATGGCAGACGATATTTTCAAAAAGATCATTTCTCACTCAAAAGAATATGGTTTTATTTTCCCTTCATCGGAGTTGTACGACGGACTTGGTGCTGTTTACGATTATGGACAAAATGGTGCAGAACTAAAAAACAACATTAAACAATATTGGTGGAATGCAATGGTTCGCTTGAACGAAAACATTGTAGGAATCGATTCTGCAATATTTATGCATCCAACAATTTGGAAAGCATCGGGACACGTTGATGCTTTTAATGATCCGTTGATTGATAACAAAGATTCAAAAAAACGCTATCGTGCCGATGTTCTTATTGAAGACTGCCGCGATAAGTTTGAAGAAAAAATAACAAAAGAAGTTGAAAAAGCTAAAGCTAAATTTGGCGATTCGTTCGATGAACAAAAATTCCGCGAAACAAATCCAAACGTGCAACGCTCACAAGTTAAAATTGATGAACTTACAGCTCGTTTTGTAAAAGCATTAGAAAAAAGCGATTTAGATGAACTTCGTCAAATAATTATCGATAATGGAATTGTTTGTCCTATTTCTGGTACTTGCAATTGGACCGAAGTTCGTCAGTTCAATTTAATGTTTGATACTAAAATTGGTTCAGTGAGCGAAGAAGCAAATGTTATTTATCTTCGTCCTGAAACAGCTCAAGGAATCTTTGTAAACTACCTAAATGTTCAAAAAACAGGTAGAATGAAAATTCCTTTTGGTATTGCTCAAATTGGTAAAGCATTCCGTAACGAGATTGTTGCTCGTCAATTCATTTTCCGTATGCGCGAATTTGAACAAATGGAAATGCAATTCTTTGTTCGTCCTGGAGAAGAAATTCAATGGTTCGAGATGTGGAAACAAAAACGTTTGAATTGGCATTATGCTTTAGGCTTGGGCAAAGAAAACTACCGTCTTCACGATCACGAAAAATTAGCTCATTATGCTAATGCTGCAACCGATATTCAATTCAACTTCCCAATTGGATTTAAAGAATTAGAAGGTATTCACTCAAGAACTGATTTCGATCTTTCGCAACACGAAAAATTCTCGAATAAAAAGATTAAATATTTCGATCCTGAAACTAACGAAAGTTATGTTCCATTTGTGGTTGAAACTTCTGTTGGATTGGATCGAACATTCCTTGCAGTACTTTCAAATGCTTATACCGAAGAACAAGTACAATCGGCTGATGGAACTATGGAAACACGTATTGTTCTTAACCTACCTCCAGCATTAGCACCAGTGAAAGTTTGTGTAATGCCACTTGTAAAAAAAGATGGTCAACCAGAAACGGCTCGTAAAATTATCGATATGTTAAAAGTTGATTTCAATTGTCAATACGACGAAAAGGATTCAATTGGTAAACGTTACCGTCGTCAAGATGCTATTGGAACTCCAATTTGTATTACTGTCGATCATCAAACCGCCGAAGACCAAACAGTAACAATTCGTCATCGCGATACAATGGAACAAGTTCGTGTTTCAATTTCTGAAATTCCAGGTATTGTTGAACAAAAAGTAAGCATGAAACGTTTATTAGAGCAATTGTAATATTCTGTTTTTAGATATTTGAGAGGGCTGAATCTTTATGGTTTCAGCCCTTTTTTTGTGACCTTGTTATTCTGTAATAGTTGAATTCTAAATTAAAAAATGATGTTAAAATAAAGAAAATGCGATATTTATGAAAATTTGCCTCTAAAATGTAGTATATTTATATATAGAAAACGACTCAAGAATTTCCCTTTTTTATTATTAAATAGTAACTCTAAAAAATACGTTTATGAGAAAAGTAATCGTACTCATTGTCATTGCGATATTCTCGTCGCAATTTGTTTCTGCTCAAAAACCCGAAGGTAAAAAAGACACAAAGAAACAAGAACTAACTACCGAACAGGCAACTTCTCGATCTGCTGGAAGCAATGATTCAAAGACTAAGTCTGTAAAAAAATCAAAGGCAACAACTACCGATACAGCAAGTAATGATAATCAAAAGGCTAAACCCAAAAAGAAGATTAATAAAAAACATTATCGTCATTATATAAATAGTCAATTCCGATACTAGTAAAACAAAGCCGTTCGAAATAATCCAACGGCTTTTTTATGGAATATTTTTAAATTTATTCCAACAAACTTTTGTGTAAATAATTATCACATTTTAATTTCATCGGTAGCCGTTTGATAATATCTTTGCTCAGTAATTTAAAAATAATGAACGAATATATTTTCCCATCTCGCAAGTCGGAACTTGCAAATGCCTTAACCCATAGTTTAGGAATCATTTTTAGTATTGCTGTGTTTATTGTGGTAACGTATAATTCCAAATTTTCAGTTAATCAAAAATTCCCCCTTTATGTTTTTGCGATATGTATGTTTCTTTTATACTTGTCGTCGACCATTTATCATAGCATTAAAAATATTGAATTGAAAATTCTGTTTCGATTGTTCGATCATATTAATATTTACTTTTTAATTGCAGGTAGTTATACTCCCTTTTTACTGTTATGTGTAAAAGGCTTCTTAGGATGGTTTTTCTTTGGTGTATTGTGGACTGTTGCAATAATGGGCATTTTTTATAAAATCTTTTTATGGAAAAAATACCCTAAATATTCTTTGTACATATATATAGGAATGGGGTGGCTATTAGTATTTGTTGCTAAACCAATGTACGATACGTTTTCAATTATGGGTTGGATGTGGTTACTTATTGGTGGTTTAAGTTATACCTTTGGTACTATATTTTATTCGTGGAAATCAAAACCGTATACTCATGCAATTTGGCATCTTTTTGTTTTAGCTGGTAGTGTTTGTCATTTTATGGCGGTTCTTTATATTAAATAAATATGAATCCACTTATAAATCAAATGTCGCCCTTTATAGTTATGGAAGTTCTTGAAAAAGCTCAAGCCATGGAAGCGGAGGGTATAGATATAATTCATTTAGAGGTAGGTGAACCCGATTTTGATGTTCCTGCTTGTATTGTAGAATCGGCACAGCAAGCTTATGCAAAAGGGAAAACACATTATACTCATTCTTTAGGCGACAAAGGGTTACGACAAGCTATTGCTCAATTTTATAAATCAGAATATACTGTTGAAGTCGATCCTGATTGTATTGTTGTAACATCTGGTTCATCGCCCGCAATATTAATGGCCTTAATGGTTTTATGCGAGGCTGGGGGAGAGGTTATTCTTTCAAATCCTGGTTATGCTTGCTATCGAAATTTTGTGCTGGCTTGCAATGCTGTTCCTGTTGAAGTAAGCTTAAAAGCCGAAAATGGATTCCAATTTGAAATCGAGGAATTGAAAAAGGCAATAACTTCTAAAACAAGAGCTATTTTTATTAATTCACCGATGAATCCAACAGGAACATTGATGAGCAAAGAATTAATGCAAGAAATTGCAAGTTTGGGTGTACCCGTTTTATCCGACGAAATATATCATGGTTTGGTATATGAAGGAAAGGCTCATTCTATGCTTGAATGTACAAGTGAAGCATTTATTCTGAGTGGTTTTTCGAAACGTTTTGCAATGACTGGTATGCGTCTAGGTTATTTGATTGCACCACAAAAATATATGCGAAGCTTGCAAATTTTACAGCAGAATTTATTTATTTGTGCACCAAGTACAGCTCAGCAAGCTGGAATAACTGCTCTTACTAAAGCTCAAGATGATGTTTCTGCAATGTGTAAAGTCTATAACGAACGTCGTTTGTATCTTTTGGAACGAATCAAAACTATGGGTTTCATCATTCATTCCGAACCACAAGCAGCTTTTTATGTTTTTGCCGATGCTCGAAAGTATACCAACGATTGTTATGCTTTTGCATTCGATATATTGGAAAAAGCTCATGTTGGAATAACTCCGGGGATTGATTTTGGTTCTAATGGTGAAGGTTTCGTTCGCTTTTCGTATGCTAATTCTATGGAAAATATAAAGGAAGGATTGGATAGACTTGAAAAGTATTTGAAAGATATTTTACAAACATAATCAAAACGTATCTCATTTGCTTAAGTACAGAGTTGTTTGTACTTTTGGCGAATAAAAAACAACACAAATTTCTCCATGTTACATGGTATTATATAAAAAATATGAGTCACAATTCATCAAATAAAGCTGTGTTTGCAGCTCTTTCGGGTAATGTTTTAATTGCGGTTTCGAAATATGTTGTTGCTTTCATAACTGGTTCTGCTGGGTTATTAGCCGAAGCTGTGCATTCAACTGCCGATTGTTTAAATCAAATATTCCTTTTAATAGGTGTAAAACGTTCGAAAAAAGCAAAAGACGAAGAACATTCGATGGGATATGGTCGCGAAGAATTCTTTTGGGGATTATTGGTTGCATTGTTTTTGTTTTTTGTTGGTGCATTGTTTTCGTTGTACGAAGGCTTTCATAAGTTAAGTCATCCCGAACCTTTGTCGCATGTGTGGTTGTCTTTGGTCGTTTTGGGGATTTCGGTAATTATTGAGTTTACCTCATTTCGAATTGCATATAAAGAGTTTAAGTTAACTTCAAAAGAATCGTTTTTACCTGCTTTAAAGAAATCGGTAGCAGTTAATTTGATTGTAATTCTTTTAGAAGATTTTGCTGCATTGATAGGTTTAGTCATGGTACTTGTTACAACATTGTTATCTATTTACATTCCTATTTTCGATGCAATCGGAAGTATTTTAGTTGGTGGTTTATTGTTGTTTGTTTCTTATTTTATGACTAACGAACTGCGTAAATTAATTGTTGGCGAAAGTATGAATCGCGAATCATGTCATAGAATAAAAAACATTGCTCAGTCATTTAATAATGTTAAACACGTCAATAAAATTCAATCGATGTCGATGGGGCGTAGTCAATATATGCTTTTACTTTCTATCGATTTCGAAGAAAATGTAACAAGCTACGATTTGGAAGATACTATTGAACAAATAAAAATTGATGTAAAAAAAGAATTCCCCGAAGTTGATACTTTTTATATCGAAGCAAAAGATGCTGTTCGAAATAATAGGGTGTAGTTGAAATTTTATATGAATTTAAAAGTCAAATAATTAACGTAAATGAAGTTTTTTTTTATTTTATTCCCAATTACTACATTAATAATGTCATTACGTTAAGAGGAGAATGGAATTAATTAAATATTGAAAATGCAGCTTTTCAAATGCATATAAAACGAATTTATTATTCGGTAATAATTAGCATTGTTAATCTCTGCGTAATTCATTTTAAACTTTTTACTTAATTTTAATGTTATTGATTTTTCGAATGCTTAGGAAAAGATAACATGCTACAGTGTGTAAGCGAAAGGTATCATTATTTACTGTATTTTTCTTTTATTCTTAAAAAAGGTTTTTCAATTATATAACAAGAAAAAGTGGAAACTAAAATTGTTAGTCCAATCGCTAATGTATAGATAGTTGCACTTGTGAACCAATTGTCTTTAAACAAAATTGTTTAATATTTGAATAACATCTCTAATATAATCCAATGGTACATATAAATACCATAAGAAATTTTTCCAAAAAAACTTGTAATGAAATTATCGATATTGATTATTCTGAAATTAGTCGTAATTATTAATATTGAAGTTGCAAATAAAATAGAATATAATTCATCCTTAAAGTAATTTGTATAAAAACCATAGCCCCATAATATAAATGGTAGTACAACTAATAAATAACTAATAATGGTATTTCGATTTAATAAGATAATAATTAATTTTTTCTCTTTATAAATGACTGCTATAATCCCCCCGACTGCCATGCAATTAAATTTAAGAGCATCGAATATTTTATTAGTTAAATCTAATAAAAATGGGTCATTATAAAAATTATTTATTAAACAAAACAAAATGTGGCAATAAAGAAAAAAGTATAAATATTACTATTACAATATTCAAAATGTTTTTTTTGTTTTTTACAATTAAAGGCCAAGCGATATAAAATTGCTCTTCTACTCCAATTGACCAAATTTGAGGACTTACAAACCATCCTGCTCCAATAGCATGTGCAATATTTGGGAAGATAGTTAAACAAAGTATAATTGTAGTATTCGATGGAGAAAAATCGAATAATAAATAAGATAAAAATAGTATGATAAAATATAATGGCCAAACACGGAATATTCTTCGAAGATAAAAATTTCGAAGACTTATTTTTTGATAAGTACCTTTTTCATTTAATAGTAGTAACGTTATCAGGAATCCACTTAAAACAAAAAATAAAATTACAGCAGTATGTCCACCGGTATATTTAAAAAAAGAATTTTCAATATGACTTTTAAATCCAAATTTATTTTTAAATAACTCAATATGAGAAATTAATACAATTAAAGCAGCTATCCCTCGATATGTATCTAATCCTTTTAAATGGAATTTACCCATTGCTTATTATGCTTTTTGCTAACACAACTGTAATCATTATCGATTTTACCTAATTAATGCTAAATCTATTAATTTAATCTCCAACTAATCATGCCAACGCAATCGTCCAGTTCCTGTTAACTTAATTTTATTTCCGTCAAGGAGAAACTGCACAAGTTTCATAACCGTATCTTCCGATTGGTCAAGTCTCACAACTAAGTCTCTAATACCAAGCTCTTCGGCTTTTAGGAGTATTTTTATTTCTTTTAAAACGACATCAAAGGCGTAGGTACTTAGTTCTAATTCGTTTCGTTTGCGACATACATCGCAGTTTCCACATCGTGAAGTGTTTTTCTCTCCAAAATAACTAAGCAGCATTTCGCTACGACATTTTGTTGCTTTTCGGGCATAGTTTACCATTGCCTCTAAGCGTTTTATATATCGTTGCTTGCGAGCTTCATATTCTTTCTTGTTTATTGCAAGTCTATCTCTGTCAATACGGTCGGTAGTATAAACAATTATAGGGTTTTTCCTTGCGGGGAAATAATGAATGATGTTGGCATTACTTAATACTTCAAGATATTTTCGAACAATACTTGCTTCCGATTTAGCTATCGATGCTAGTTTATATTCATCAATTTTTGTGTAATCGGTAAATAGTCCAGTGTAGGTTCGAAGAATTAGTTTTATAAAAGTGTCGAACTGTTTATTCGATACTTGAAATTTATATAAGTCGTCGCGTTCAATTGCAAATTTTACTTTTGAAAAAACTTCCATAGCTTCGGAAAGTTCTATAAAGCCTTCTTGTTCTAATACTTTTATAGCATTAAATGTTGGTAGAATATCAAGTTTAAACTTTTGACAAAAGTCTGATATTATAAAATCGTACGAACTTCCAAGGTTCGAGCCAACTGGAATTTGGAAATAATTGCCCAAAGCATCGTACACTCGTTTTATGGCATCTATTTCGGGAAATTTATCGTCGAGCGAATTTACTAATCGGTCAACATCTTCTTTACTAAAGAGTAAAACAGCAAAAGCGGGTTTGCCATCTCTACCAGCTCTACCAGCTTCTTGATAATAGTCTTCGGGCGATTCGGGTAGATCTAAATGTACCACAAATCTTACATCGGCTTTGTCTATTCCCATTCCAAAAGCATTGGTACATACCATAACCATATTGTTGCTGGCTTTCCATTTATTTTGTTTAAAGGTTCGTTCTTCGGGCGAAAGTCCAGCATGATAATAATCGGCATTGTAGCCTTTTCGTTGAAGGAGTTGAGCTACCTCGCGTGTTTTGTTTCGGTTACGAACATATACAATTCCTACACCACGTACTTTTTCGGCAATAGTAAGCATGTATCCAACCTTGTCATCTTTTTCGCGAACTAAAAAGGTAAGGTTTTTGCGTTCGAAACTTGAGGTGAAAAATGCTCTTTTCTTGAATTGGAGTTTATCCATTATGTCTTCTACAACATCGGGAGTTGCCGTTGCTGTAAGAGCAAGAACCGGAACATTGGGTAATTGTTCTCGAATGGTTGCAACCTCAAGATATGATGGACGAAAATCGTAACCCCAGCGGGAAATACAGTGAGCTTCATCGACTGTTATTAAGCAAATTTTCATTTGACTCAATGACTCTTGAAATCTTTCTGTTTTTAAACGTTCGGGTGAAACATATAGGAATTTATAATTTCCCCAAACACATTTGTTAATTGCAATTTCTATTTCATCGAAACTCATGCCCGAATAAATAGCCACAGCTTTTATATGTCTGCTCGTTAGGTTATCAACCTGATCTTTCATCAATGCTATAAGTGGAGTCACAACCAAACAAACTCCTTCCATTTGCATAGCAGCTACTTGAAAAGTAATTGACTTTCCACCACCGGTAGCCATCAATCCCAAAGTATCATTCCCAGCACAAACCGACTCGATTATGTCTTTTTGAAGCGGACGAAAATGAGAATATCCCCAGTATTTTAAAAGTATTTGTTCGTATTTATCAACCATGATTTGCCTAAACGATTTCCCAAAAATAACGAAAAGATTTAAAACTGAGCTATTTTTGAGTAAAATACAGCAGTTTCATGCGCTTGTAGTCATTATTCTTCCTTGGATTTTATAATATTAATGCGTACTTTTACGGCAAACTAATATTTAATATGCTTGTTGACGACGATAGCTTTGACTCCCTTTTTGCAGAGGAAGTACCTGAAGAACAGGTACAGGATTCAGGCGAACGATGGAAAATATTGATAGTTGATGACGAACAAGATATTCATTCGGTCATTAAACTTTCTCTCGATAATTTTATTTTTGAAGGTAGAAAAATTCAATTCTTTGATGCTTATTCAGGTGAACAAGCTCGTGAAATCCTTTCTGCTAATGGCGATATTGCACTTGTTCTACTCGATGTGGTTATGGAAACAGACCATGCCGGTTTAAATTTTGTTAAATTTATTCGCGAAGAATTAAAAAACCATTTTGTTCGTATTGTTCTTTGGACTGGTCAACCTGGTCAAGCTCCAAAGAAAGAAGTTGTAATGACTTACGAAATTAACGACTATAAAACAAAAACAGATTTAACCGACGATAATATATTCACTGCCGTTCTTTCAAGTATTCGTTCATACAATTCGATGATGATAATCGAAGGATTTCGTCAATCGCTCGAAGAAAAAGTAAAAGAACGTACTAAAACGATTGAAGAGCAAAAGAATAAGATTACAGATAGTATTACCTATGCTCGAAAAATTCAAGAATCTATTTTACCTTCCGATAAAACCGTAAAATCGCATTTCCCTGAATCGTTTGTTCTGTATTTACCAAAAGATATTGTAAGTGGTGATTTCTATTGGGTGGCAAGTCCAGCAACTGATGATAAGGGTAATCCTAACGAAAAAATATTTATAGCTGCAGCCGACTGTACTGGACATGGCGTTCCTGGTGCATTTATGTCGATGATAGGAAAAACAATTTTAAGCGAAATTGTAACAGGTAAAAAAATATTAAATCCTTGCGATATACTTCAGGAATTAAATAGAAGTATTATTGAATCGTTAAATCAAGATAATGATAAAGAGGATATTCAAAGTGATGGAATGGATATTACCATTTGTCAAGTTGATTATGCTAAAAAACTTGTAACAATTGGTTGTGCAAATCATGTAGTATTTGTTGTTTCAAACGATACTATAGAAGTAATCGAAGGTGATATGTTCTCGATTGGTGGATTGTTTACTATTTTGCAAAAGCCAAAATTCTCGAATCATGAAATAACAATTGATAGAGATATGAGCATTTATATCTTTTCTGATGGATATCAAGACCAATTTGGTGGAGATAAAAATCAAAAATTTATGATGAATAATTTTAAAGAATTGATATTTAGTTTACGAAATCTTCCAATGGAAGAACAAAAACAGACATTACTTAAAGAACATTTAGCTTGGCGTGGAAATACACGTCAAATAGATGATGTTTTAGTAATAGGTATAAAAATTAAAATCTAAACTACAGCTTGATGCTTCGAAACTATATACTTGTAATAGTATTTTTGTTTACGAAAACCTTATTCGGACAATCGGTAGAGCAAATAACTCAACTCGATACTTTTGAATTTCATACCGATGCCAATAAACCTAATGCATCAGCCGATTTCAAAACAGTAATACAATCGAAAGATAAACAGCGAATAGCTGAACTTTTCAATAAAACGGCTGTTTATTATACCAATAACAATCAATTAGAAAGAGCAGTTGGTTATTTTGATATAGCATTCAAATTATTCAAAGAATCGCAAAGAATAAAAGAAGCTGCTATTGTTCTTAACTTTAAAGCCACGGTTTATTATAATCTGTTTAAATACGAAAAGGCTTTAGAGATATTTGATCAATCGATACAATTACAACAAACAATAAACGACCGTAAAGCCATTGCTGGAACATATCAAGAAATTGCTTTTGTGTATTTTAATACCTTTCGTTTAACACAAGCAAAGGTCTTTTTCTCTAAATCCTTAGATATCCTTCGTGCCCTCAACGATACAGCTGGTTTATCGGAAGTAAACTATTACATAGGTACAATATATCTTGAAGATAAAAGCTACGATAGCACACTCGTTTATTTTAACAAATCTTTGACGTACGATAGAATGTTGAGAAAGCAGAAGGATGAAATTTCTTCACTTAATAATATTGGCGTTATTTATTTCTTTAAAAGAGATTATAAAAGTGCAATACGTTCATTTAGTGAAGCTATAGCTATAAACGATTCTTTACCCTTTGAGTTAAAATCACGATCAATCTTTTTGAATAATATTGGTAATGTATTTTTTGAAACAGGCCAATTGGACAAAGCTCTTGGATATTATTTAAACTCTTTGCAGCTTAAAACAAAAATTAAAGATGAAGCTGGAATAGCTATTTCTGAACATAACATTGGAAATGTTTATAGAAAGAAATCGCAAACAGATAAAGCATTAAGCTATTTCAATCAAAGTATTAATCGTGCTACAAAGCTTGAAAATAACGATGTTTTAGCAAGTAATTATAAATCGTTGTCCGAATTATACGAACAAATGGGCAATGATGAAAAAGCTTTTGAATATTACGAAAAGTTTATTCGTTCAAACTATTCATTATTGCTAGATGAAGACGGTAGACAAATTTCGGAATTTCAAGATGACAACGAAAAGGCAAGAAAGCAAGTTCTTATGTTAAGTCACGAAATTCAAATGCAGAAATTGTTTTCGGAATATGAGTCTACAATTAAAAATAAGGAAATTAAAATTTTAAGAGAAAAGCGTAAGTATCAACGAAATTTGATTTTTGCCGCTATTGGTATGTTGGTATTCCTTGTGTTAGTTGCATTATTGGTTTTGGCTCGTTACAAAATTAAAAAGCGTGCTAGTATATTATTAGACAATAGAAATAAAAACATAGAAGAGCAAAACGAAATTATTGCAACTCAAGCTGCAGCTCTTGAACAGTCGAATTTAGAATTACAGAAATTATCGATTGTTGCTAGTGAAACTGATAATGCCGTAATCATAATGGATTCGGACGGAAATTTTGAATGGGTAAATGAAGGCTTTACTCGATTATTTGGTTTTACCTATGACGAATTAGTGACTAAAATTAGTCCTAACATGATTGGTTCCAAAACTCCTCAATATATAAAAGACAAATTTGACGCATGTAAAAATAATCAAGAAACTCAAAGTTACGAGTTGCTTTCATCAAATAAAAAGGGAGAACAAATATGGGTTAATGTTACTTTGACTCCAATTCTTGGTTCAAATGGAAAAGTTTCAAAATTAGTTTCAATTGATGCAGATATTACTGTAATAAAGAAAGCTGAAGCTGAAATCACAGCTCAGAAAAAAGAAATCGAAGAACAAAGAGATCAATTACAAGATCAACGCGATTATGTTTTGGAGCAAAAAGAAGAACTCGAAAAGCAAAAAGAGCATTTAGATCAAACATTGCAAGTATTGCAAACAACACAGCGAAAACTGGTTGATTCAGAAAAGATGGCTGCATTAGGAAGTTTAGTTGCAGGAGTTGCTCATGAAATAAATACACCTGTTGGGATTGGTATTGCAGCTTCATCGTCGATGGTTACCAAAACAGAAAATTTGGAATCATCGTTTACTTCAAAGAAAATGACAATGACCGAATTGCAAGCATACTTAGAAACGACTAAGCAAGCTTGTGATCTTATATTCTCGAATCTTAATCGTACTGCCGAACTTGTTAAGAGCTTTAAACAAGTTTCTGTTGATAATATGACCGAGCAAAAACGAGTATTCAATCTACTAGAATATCTTAATGACATTGTTCGTAGTCTTGGCCCTAAAATTAAGGTGCGTCCAGTAAAAGTAGTTCTCGATTGTCCCGAAAATATTGTACTTAATAGTTATCCTGGATCATACTATCAGGTAATTACAAACTTTATTAATAATTCATTAATGCATGCATTTGACGAAAGTCAAGAAGGTGAAATGAAGGTAAAAGCATATATTCAAGGTGGATTGTTGCACATTGTATATACCGATAATGGTAAAGGAATTCCCAAAGAAAATATTTCAAAAGTATTTGATCCATTTTTTACTACTAATATGCAAGTAGGTACTGGTTTAGGTATGAATATTACCTATAATATTATAAATCAGCGTTTAGGTGGAGAAATTGCATTAGATAGTGTTGTTGGTGAAGGTGTGAAGTTTACCGTTACTATTCCTATGTCAACTTTACAATAAATCGAGATTACTTAATTGAGCAAATTATGAAATTATTTACTACTGCTCAGATTCGAGATATAGATTCATATACAATTCAAAACGAACCAATAAGTTCAATTAAATTAATAGAACGAGTTGCAAAAGCTCTTTTTGTTGCATTTCAAAAAACAGTCGATCAAACAAAGAAAATTGCAGTAATTGCTGGTAAAGGTAATAATGGGAGCGATGGTTTAGCATTGGCAATACTTTTAAAAACTAATGGTTATGACGTTACCGTTTATTCATACGAATCAACTGTTAGTAAGCCTGAAACTCAGTTTTATCTTTCAAAGCTAGAAGCTAATTCAATTGAAACATTTTTACATTCTGGAGAAAATGATTTTGATGTAATCATTGATGGATTATTTGGAACAGGAATTTCAAAACCAATTACAGGATTGGAATTACAAATTATTGAGTCAATAAATAAAGCCGATTCTCACGTTATTTCAATTGATATTCCATCGGGAATGAATGCTGATTCTGTTACTTCAGCTGTTGTAACTGGAGTTGTAAAAGCAGATTATACTTTTACCTTAGAATTTCCTAAATTGGCATTTATGTTTCCCGAAAATGGAGCATATATAGGTGAACTTTCAATAATTCCAATAAGCTTAAATAAAGCGATCATTGATCAACTCGAAACTCCATATACCTATACAACTTCGAAAGATATTCTAATAAAAGAAAGGGAACGTTTTGCACATAAAGGAACATATGGACATGTATTAATTGTTGCTGGAAGTCGTGGTAAAATGGGAGCTTGTGTTCTATCCACAAAAGCTAGTTTACGTATTGGAGCAGGTTTAGTTACTGCACATATTCCAGAATGTGGTGTTGATATTCTTCAGATATCAGTACCCGAAGCAATGGCTCATATAGATACGGGTGTTTATGAAATTACAGAAATACCAGAGTTGTTGAAAATAAATTCAGTATGCATAGGTCCCGGAATTGGAACAGAAATTCAAACACAGTTAGCATTAATTGATTTTATTACTAAAACAAAGCAATCATTGATTCTTGATGCTGATGCATTAAATTGTATTGCGTTGCAAAATGCTTTAGATAAAATTCCTCAAAATACTATTATAACGCCACATGTTAAGGAATTTGAACGACTATTTGGTACTTCAATAGAATCAGTTTCTAGATTACAAATGCAAGTTGAATATTCTAAAAAACTTCAAATTTATATCGTTTTAAAAGGTTATAGAACGAGTATTACAACTCCACAAGGCGAAGCGTTTTTTAATTCAACGGGAAACCCAGGAATGGCAACTGCTGGATCTGGCGACGTATTGTCTGGAATTATTACTGGACTTTTAGCTCAAGGATATAATGCACAAGAAGCATGTTTATTCGGCGTTTATATTCATGGTTTAGCTGGGGATTTTGCTTCAGATGAACTTTCTGAAAATTGTTTAAATGCTGGAGATATTATTTCGTTTATTCCGAAAGCTCAAAAGTATCTACTTCAAAGTCATATTTAATGTTAGTGATTTTGGAATCTATAAAATAGCATGAGAATTTATTTAAAATATAAGCAAGTTTCAGGATCCATTTATTTTTTTTTATTGATATTATTGGCTCTTGCTTTGCCTATCTCAAAGTTTTTAATTAGTATAACTCAAATTTTATTATTTGTTAATTGGCTCGTTGAAGGTGAATTTAAAATAAAATTACAACGACTAATAAATAAGAAAAGTCTTTGGATTTTCTTTCTTTTTTACTCTGTAGTTGTCTTTTGGTTTTTTAAAAATAATGATACTAGTCGTGGGTTAAATGAACTCGTTTATAAGCTTCCATTTTTGCAATTACCATTAATTATTGGTACAAGTAAAAATATAACAAAAAGGCAATTAGAAATTCTATTAGCATTATTTGTAGGATCAGTTGTATTAACATCTATTCTAGCTGCATTTAGCATGTTTAATGGGTTAGATTTTCACATTAGCGATAATGTTGATGTCCGTGACTCCGCACTTTTAATTCATCATATTCGCTTTAGTATTCTTGTTGCAACGGCTATTATCTTTATGCTTTATTGGATGGCAAGGGAATTTCTTAGGAATAAGAAATTTATATTGTTGTTGATACCTATTACATGGTTATTTTTTTCCTTTTTCTTTTTGAAATCGCTAACCGGATTAGTTATTTGTATAATTACAACTGTAATTTTATTGCTTTGGTATTTGTTGAAAATTCAAAGTAGAAAACTGCGAATTGTTATTCTAATATTTATAATTATAATTCCAGTTTTAACCTGTACATATATTTATAATGTCGTAAGTGATTATTATTCAGTTGAAAATATCGATTTGTCAAAAATTGATACTTATACTAAGAGTGGCCGTTTATATGAAAAAAGTTTTACCGATAAACAAACAGAAAATGGACATTATGTAATGTTGTATATCTGTCGTGATGAGCTTTACCGTGAATGGAATAAAAGAAGCAATATAGATATTAATAGTGTAAATAAATTTAATCAAATTACTTGGCAAACGTTAATTCGTTATATGAGTTCGAAAGGATTAAGAAAGGATTCGGTTGGTGTTTCTAAGTTAAGTGATGCTGATATTTTAAATGTTGAATCCGGATTGCCAAATTATATTTATGCTGAAAAGGCTTCAATTTATCCAAGAATATATGAAGTTATATGGGAAATTGATACTTATTTAAAGTTTGGCTTCGCTGATGGACACTCACTAGTACAACGTTATATCTATTTAAAAGCAAGTTTAGATTTAATTAAAGAGTACTTTTGGACTGGAGTAGGGACTGGTGATACTCGGATTACTTTTAACGAATATTATTTGCATCACAATGTTGGTTTATCAAAGAATAATCAACATGAATCTCATAATCAATTTTTGCGGATTTTGTTAGAATTTGGAATATTTGGTTTTATTATAATGATATTCTCATCTATATATCCTGTTTTTATAGAAAAAAAATGGAATTCATTTTATGTCTTAGCAATATATGTTATTACTTTTTTATCGTTTTTTAATGAAGATGCTTTAGAGTCAATGGTTGGTTCTATGATGGTAGCCTATTTTATTTCTCTATTCCTATTTGGTGTAGAAACATTTGATGAGATTTAACTGACCGAAATTTAATCGGAAACCATTAATTTTTGTACTTCTTAATCTATTAATTTAAACTGTCGTACTATATACCTATAACAGCAATTAGATTAGATTATAATAAACAAAAAACACATTGTTGCTTTTTAAAAAGTTAACAATGTGTTTTAATAAAAGGTAAACAATTTTTTATCTATTCTCTAAAAAGGTGAATAACTCCAGCCGTTTTATGTTTTTTGTCAGAAGCATCCGATTCTATTACATAATAATATACACCTGAGCTTACATCTTCTCCATTGCTAGATTTTCCATCCCAATCAATTTTATAGGATTCTGTTTTGTAAATTAAATTTCCCCAGCGATTGTAAATCCACAATTTAAAAATATTTATCCCATTGGTTTTAATCGCAAAAATATCGTTGTTTTTAATTAAACTAGCATCTGTTGTATCTTCCAATGAAAAGGTGAATTTATCGTGTTGTCCATTGGGTGTAAAGATATTAGGGATTAATGCTTTTCTAGTTGCAGAGTCTCTTTTAAAAAAGCCATCTCGAACTTTTATGATTTGAATTATCGAATCACGGCATTCTGCTGTTTTATTGTTACTAAGTTTTATATTATCCTTGAGTCTTAAAACCATTTTAACACTGTAACCTGTGGTAAAGTTTTCTTTTGCATAAATTTTTTCAGGGATTACCGAGTCCTCAACAAATGTGTCATCGCCAAAATACCAATCGTATTGCCATGCTGAAGAATCAAATGGTGCAAAGGATTTCGAAGGTGTAAATGTGTATTGAAATGTTTGGAAATCATCAACTTTTATATCAAAAGCTTCTGCTGTTGGTTTATAAATTGTTATTGCGTTAGGTCTTTTCTTTTGAGATAGTAACGTGTCGTTATTTGATGTATCTATAATTGATAATGTAACTGAAAATTTACCATCTTTATTATATGTGTGTTTTATGTTTGATAGTAAAGAATATGTAGTATCTTTTTTTGAATTATCTCCAAAATCCCATACATAGGTATGTGTAATTGTATCAGGTGTCGATTTGTTAATAAACTCGATTGTCGATTTAAAGCAAACTGTTTTTGCTGTGTAATTTACAATGTCAAAATTAGCAAAGTCAACTGGTGGATCTTGTGCAAATACTACACATGAAAGACTCCAAAAAAACAATATCGAAAGTATTTTCTTCATTTTAAGAACTTTTTGCAAAGCAGAAATTTAAATATTTACACAAATCTAAGAATATTTACTTTAAACCAATCATTTTTAGATAAAAAGTATTAGTTAAATGTTTATTTTCTTTGGTGTTTACAATTTTACTATTCCGTTTTTAATTGCCCAAATTACTAAGCTTGCTGTGTTATTGTTGGCAGTCTTTTCAAGAATGTTCGCACGGTGTTTATCAACTGTACGTTTACTTATAAAAAGTTTATCGCCAATTTCTTGATTAGAAAGACCTTTACATATACAATACAAAATCTCAATTTCTCTTTCAGTAAGATCGGGTGTATTGGCAACTTTTTTAACTTGATGTATATTTTTAACCAAGTTGTACATTATTTCCTGTGAAAAATAGTTCTTGCCTTCGCAAACTGAAAGGATTGCATTTCGAACTTCTTCAATATCTGCATTTTTAAGTAAAAAGGCTTTTGCTCCAGCCGAAATCATATTGCTATAATATTCTTCGTCGGCGTACATTGAAAGTGCTATAATTTTCAATGATGGAACCATCTCGATTGCTCGTTTTGTAGCTTCAATTCCATTCATTTCTGGCATTGAAATATCCATTATTACAATGTCAGGATTTAATTTTGGCAATAAATCTAGGAATTCGATTCCATTTGAGGCTTCATAAATATCACAAATAAAACTTTGCGATTTTAGCAATAATTTAAGACCATCTCTGAACAATTTATGATCATCGACAATCATTATACTTAGTGAATCCATTTTTCTATATAAAAACTTTTATAAATACAAAAATACCTTCGTTGGGTTTACTTTGAATTTCTAATTCGCCATGAACCGATTTTATTCGTGATGAAATATTTGATAATCCCATTCCCGAATGTGTTGTTGATACTTCATCAATGTTAAAACCTTTTCCATCATCTTTATATTCTACTAAAACGAGATTAGAACTAAATAATATGGTTATGTTTATGTTTTGAGCACCTGAATGTTTTAATGTATTAGAAATCAATTCCAATATAACACGATACAAAACTACTTCTTTATTGTAATCAAAACGAATATCAGTTTGATTTGAGAAAACGTTTATTTGTATCGAATTATTTTTAGTAATCTTAGCAACAAATGAATTTAATGCACTTATCAATCCAAAGTTATCTAAAATATGAGGACTTAAGTTGTTTGAAACTTCACGAATTGCTGTTATTGACTCTGTTACCAAATTATCGACATTTGCTATAATTTCTTTATCGTTACTTTGTAAATCCGATTTTAACAATGCCGAAACACTCATTTTCATCATCGAGAGTAAGGGGCCAAGTCCATCATGAAGATCTTTGGCAAAGCGATGTCGTTCCCGTTCTTCTGTTATTATTATTGCATTTAATACTCGATTTTCGGACTGTTTTCGTAATTCATCAATTCTTTTTTGAAGATTAAATATTTTCTTTATAAATATTACTCCAATAAAAATGAGCAATGAAATAGTAATACCCATTATATTACTAATAATTGCTATTGAGTTACTTAATTGAGTATTTAATAGTTTTAAAAGCTCAAAACTTGAACTTATTGAAAGGAGTAAAAAAGCAATGGAAATCATAATCCACGAAATATTATATTTCGTTTGACGGATTAAGCTAAATGCCATTAGTGCGGCACTAAACTGAAGAATAATGGAAATAATAATCCCTACTGCTAACATTATTTGTATATTTATGCCAAAATTAGTGAATTAAACTTAGCTTTAGGTCTATAATAATAATATTTGAAAAACATTTTTAAATGAGGATAGCAAATTTATTCCGAAGAAAACAACAGCATTCTTTAACTGAAAATGAAACAACATTGTTGAAAGCTGATGCAGGTACTCGTTTGAAGTATAGCAATTGTAATTGGACTATAAAAAAAATCATTGAATATAATTGGGGTGAATCGTATGTATCATATGATTTCATCCTTGATAATGAAATAGAAATTGCATATTTATGTGTCGAAGAAATTGATAATAAATTATTATTATCTTTTAAAAAAGATTCATTTCTTACAAATTTAGCCGAAGGTGTTTTAGAAGAATTTAAGAAAAGTGAAGTTCCTCCAGGAGCGATTCTTTTTTTAGATATTCAATATTTGTTTGATAGAGAAAGTGTAGGAAAAAGTAGGATAGAAAATTCAACGGAATGGACTGATTTGATATCGTGGGAATATATCGATAAAACGAATAAACATGTATTAACTGTTGAACGATTCGGTAATTCCGATTTCTTTGTTTCCGTTGGTCAAAATGTTTCAATATCAGAAATTGAATTATTGTAATTTCATTATAAAACAAAAAGTCCCGAAAGTTGTTCTTTCGGGACTTTTTGTTTTATAAACCGAATCCGGAATAATAATGAGCATTCGATTTTTCGTATAGACATTCCATTAAAACACCGCCATTTTTCGTTTTCATTAGATTTATGAATTGTTCTTTGTCTTTTATTTGTTGACGATCGACTTTTACAATGATACATCCAACTTTCATATCTGTTGATTTACTTATAATACCTTCGCTAATTTGAGTAACTTTTATTCCACCTGCAATATTCAGTTTTTTCATTTGTTCGGGACTAACTGTTTCAATTGCTATTCCAAGTGATTTTAGAATATCGCCTTCATCTTTTGTAACGGTTGCTGTTGTTCCATTTTGTCCAGTAAGAGTAACTGCAATTGTCGATTCATTTCCATCGCGGTTAACTTTAATTTGAACAGCATCTCCTGGTTTATGTTTTCCAATTACTTCTTGTAATTCGGGTGTTGTATTAACTTTAATTCCATCAATTGAAGTAATAACATCACCAACTTTAATCCCTGCTTTTTTTGCCGCACTATTTTCAGTCATTCCTTCGATATAAATTCCTTCCGATAGGTTAATTCCTTTTTGTTTCGCTAATTCTGAATTAACATCGCGAATGCTAACTCCTAAAAATGCTCGTTGAACGGTTCCAAATTCAATGATGTCGCCTATTACTTTACGAACAATATTTGCCGGAATGGCAAAACCATAGCCCGAATATGCTCCTGTAGGACTTGCAATTGCAGTATTTATTCCCACTAATTC
>Ga0302296_1000562_pt1 | contig 30438 bp, 15 predicted proteins | sample III_Fen_N3_1_FD_194546 | JGI IMG/M metagenome (GOLD analysis project Ga0302296, IMG submission 194546) | Peat permafrost microbial communities from Stordalen Mire near Abisko, Sweden - III_Fen_N3_1 | ecosystem: Environmental > Terrestrial > Soil > Wetlands > Permafrost | place: Sweden: Abisko...
CACCGGAGCTTTAATCATTAAACCATGCGATTCAATGATACCATCGGGTATTAATCCAACTTTCGCTGGGCTATCCCCGAGTAATAGGTAGGTTGCATACGCGTTACGCACCCGTCTGCCGGTCTCTTGTATTGCTACAATACCCCTCGACTTGCATGTGTTAGGCCTGCCGCTAGCGTTTATCCTGAGCCAGGATCAAACTCTCCATTGTGAAAATTATTATTGTACTTATTTTCTTTCAACAAAATAGCTTGTCCCTGTCTCTGCTAATTAACCTTTTATTATTCTTTCCAACTGTGTCAATGAACTCTTTTTTTATTGTCGCTATATCTTTCAAAAGCGAGTGCAAAGATAATACCTATTTTATCGCTTTTGCAAGCCTTTTCTCAATTATTTTTAATAATTCCTTTCTCAAATAATTTAAATAACTGATTATCATACCAAGTAAAATCAAATATTTTTTTCAATTTTCTTACTTTTCTTGTGATGGGATAAAGAATCTTACAATATTTAACGCATTTTGAGATATTGAATTTAAACTGTTTATTATCTCTAACTGTGTTTTTGAGCTTTGCATATCAATTGCATTTCCTTCTATTAATCTCTCATAATGAGAATATTCCAATTCTTCAACCTTGGAATTTATTTCCTTTTGCTTACTTTTTAGCTCTTTTGCCTTCTCTAAATTGTACGTTTCAAATACATCCAAAGCACTTTTAATTATCAATAATGTCTGTTTATGAAATGCAAGTATCTCATCTTTTGACGGTTCAGAAAACTCATAATGCCTATCTATCCATTTTTCGGCTCTTCTATGAAGTATTTTTGTTATTGCATCATTGATATAAGATAGTTCTTGAAGAACATGAATTATTTGAAAAACTTCAGATAATCGCTTTTCATCAGCATTTTTGCTTATTTGTAAAGCATAAAGTTTTATGTCATCTCTTATTGCTTTCAATTCATTTCGTTTCGAATAAATATCTTGAAGAGTTTGAGTATTATTATTAATAAATGCTATAATAATTTCATCTGTCAATAAATAAATTTTTCTACCTAAACGCAATGTTTCTTGCTTTGCTAAACTCAAAGCTATTGCAGGAGATGAAAGAACATTATTATCTAAATACTTGATTGTATATAGCGGTTTTGGAGCTTCAATTGGGAATAAATAGTCCATCATTTTTTCAAATAATGATATTAATGGTAATATTATTAATGCTAAAACTACATTTATAAAAGTATGAGCATTAGCAATTTGACGTGGTAATACATCAGAGAGTATTTCAGGAGTAATTACAGGCACATGACGATAACTGTAATAATTAAAAAATTTAACAAGTAATGGAACTAAACCTACAAAAACAATTACCATTATTGATTTATATATAAGTTCTGTATATGCAACTTTTCGAGCTTCAAGTGAAGAACTTATACCCGCAATTAGAGCTGTTGCCGAAGTACCAAGATTTGCACCGAGCAATAAGTACATACCTGACTCTAAAGATATTAAACCTTGACTAGCAAAAACCATAATAATTCCAATACATGCACTACTACTATGTATAAGTGCAGTAAACAAGGCACCAACAAGAATACCAAGAATAGGATTTTCGAATGATAATAAAAGATTTAGAAATGGATCCCATGAACGAAGTGGATACATAGACTCGGACATTATTTTTAAACCAAAAAATAATAACCCAAAACCCAAAACTGCTTCTCCAATATTTTTCCACGAACTTGCTTTTGTAAAAAGATATAGTGAAGCACCTAAACCAATAAATAAAATTGCATAGTCGGTTACCTTAAAAGCAATTAATTGAGCGGTAATAGTTGTCCCAATAGCTGCACCTATTAAAATTGGAATTGTAGATCTATAAGTCATAAGTCTAGAATTAACAAAACTCATCAACATAACTGCCATTGCAGTACTACTTTGAATGATCATTGTAAAAAATGCACCTGCACCAAAGGCTAAAGCTCGATTTTTTGTTAAGGTGTTTAAAATTGAACGCATTTTATCTCCAGCAGATTTTTGGAGACCTTTATTCATTATTTCCATTCCAAAAAGGAAAAGTCCTAACCCACCAATTAATCCAATCAGCAAAATCCAAAGCCACTTCGAAGACTTTGCATAAAAAGTATAAACTAAAAATCGCTTGCTTGAACTACTTTTTATGGAAGCTATAACACTGTATTCTCCTTCTTTATCACCTAAAGTGACAAATGTTCGAGCAATACCATTATCATCTGTAGTCAATCGTTGGTTCTGGATACTAAAACCTTTAGCACCAGAAGGCATTGATAATATTGAAACATCTACGACACAACCTTCTATAGGAATAGAGTCATTTTTTGTTACTCGAAATCGAATTATTTGTGAAAGTGCTTTCCCTAATTTTTGATGTTGTTTATCTCCACAATAGTTATCTCCCTTAATTTTGGGTTTTTCCAAAACATAGTTTTCTTGGGAGAATCCATTTGATTTTGAAAATAGAAAAAAAATGAATAAAAGCCTAAATACGATGGTATTATAAGACCTTCTATACATAATTAAACCTTTTTAAATACCTTAACTTGATTACCACATCCAAGATATTCCATTTCATCAAATTGAAATTTACAAATAAATATGCCACGACCATGTAGACGTAATAATCCTTCTTCACTAGAAGGATCGGGAATTGCACGAAAATCGAAACCTTTACCTTGATCAGTTATTACCCATTCGCAAAGTCCATTTCTAAATGTATATCGAACTTCAACAGTTCTACTCAGCATTTCAGGGACTAAAAGTCGTTCGTTATATAAATCGGTAAGTGTATCATTCATTATAGCATCGCTTTTTTCAAAAAAAGTAATACCTAAATTACCATGTTCAACTGCATTTAAGAGTAATTCACTTAAACCTAAGCGAATGTCTAATTGTTTCTCAGGACTAAGTACACCTTCAGTCTCAGAAACTAAAAGATTAACAACTGATGGAATGATGTCAAAATTTGTAGGAAAAACCAATGTGAAATCATTGTTTAATTGATAGGTAGATACCTTTTTATCGATATCATACATTTCAATAATATTTTCATATTTCCTTAAAAAAGCCAAGAAAGTATCTTTTGGAATAGGTTTCTTCAAATAGTTATTTGCACCTAACTTCATAGCATCTACAACATACTGTTCGGAATTATATGCGGTAAGCATAACAACTATTGTCTCTGGTTTTATAGCCTTGACCTTTTCAAGCAATTCAATACCTGACATTTCAGTCATATTAATATCACTTAAAACAAAGTCAGGTTGAAATTCCTTAAAGACATCAAAACCTATCCTTCCATCAGTAGCTGTTCGATAGTCAAATCCCTCTTGTTTGAGAGCTTGCTCAAGATAACAAAGAGAAGACAATTCATCTTCAACTAGCAAAACCTTCATACTTCTAGTCTTGATTAAATATTTCACATCAAATATACAAGAAAAAAGCGGAAACCCTGATATTTGAATTTCCGCTCAAGTCTTGTCTATATTTACGAAGTTACTTTATTATTGTTACGTCTCCATTGATAAATAATTCACGACCATTCTCACAAACTGCTCTACAATGATATACATAAACGTCTTGTTTACATACTTGACCATTATAAAATCCATCCCAATGTCCAGTTTTTTCTTGTGTTTCAAAAAGAAGTTGACCCCATCTATTGTATACTTTAAGGTCGTAACCACTGTCTTTTATACCGACAATATAGCCTGGCAAGAAATTATTATCTTTAATATCATCAGGAGTAAATGCATTTGGAAATTTCAAACCACATAATGGATTAGGCGTAACCTCAAGTTTCTTAGTTACGGTATCTCTACATTTAGTAATAGTATCCATTCCAATTAATGAAACATTATACTTTCCAATATCATCATAACTATAATTTGGATTTATTTCTTGAGATGTATAAACATCATCACCTACAAAATCCCAGAAGAATACCATATTGTTAGGTACAATATTTTTATTTGCATCTAATATTGATAAATTCTCAAATTGAACTGTTTCGGATATTGAGATTCCTGTGTCAGGCGAATAAATAAAATTAACATATGGTGAAATATTGATATTCATATTATGAACGTAAATTGGTTGTAAAGTATCTGAAAGATCATACAATGTAATTGAACCTGAACCTTTCTTCGTAAATACAACATTTCCTGTATTTCCAATAATTGTTGTATCAATATTACCTTTAAATACCCATTTAAATATACTGTCGGAAGCAATACCAAATTTATATTCATTTCCAGAACATAAATCATTAGGCCATATTGGTAGATTTACTTTTTTAAATGTAATAGTATCAAAAGCTGTACACATATGAGCATCTTCAACAAGAACACTTAAAGTATCTAATCCTGCATGATTTGAAATAAATGTTGTTATTTTAGTAGTCTTTAAGTTAAGACTATCCTTTTTATTTGCAGACCAAAAATATTTAAATGGTTTCGTTCCTAATGTATCGTATGCAGAAAATGTATGCTCATTACCGATTACGTAGGTATTGATATCTGGTTTTATTTTAACTGTAGGAACTGGATAAACGACTACATTTACATTCAATACTTTTACATCAAACATATCGGTTACTGTAACTGTAATAGTACTACTCTTTATTGGAGTAACATTTACACTACTTGTTGTATATTCTTTTCCTTCAATATCCCATTTATAGGTAATATTAGGTCCACCACCCGATACTGTTACTGCAACTGTTCCACTTTTCCCTTTACAAACATTTAATTCAGTAATATTTAAATGAGGTACAAAAGGAGGATTTAGTTTGAAATAAGTAGTATCAAACGTTTGGCAACCTAGTGGAGAAGATAATTCAGTAATGATAATTGTTGCTTGTTTTTCTTCAGTAATAGGAATAGTTGTAGCATTTCTAATTGTATTCTTAACAAAGAAATCTGCAGGAGACCAAGTATAACTTTCTTTAGGATTAGATGCTCCAATTAAAGCTTGAGTAAATTCATACGATTGTTTCGTATAAACCGATATTGTATCCTGAAGTTTTATGATTGGTCTTGCCCAATTTTTTATCGTTACCGTAGAATTATCTTTACAGCCATTTACCGTTGTTCCTGTAACAGAATACGTATAAATATTCGCAATTGATGATTTAAATGTTGGGTTTGCAATAATTTTATTCGACAGTGCGGCATCGGCATCTGAATTATTCCCTTTCCAAACATACGATACAACATTTGCAGTCGTAACATCTAAAACAAGTTTATCGTCAACACAAACATCTTTAGTAATATCTGACATCACTGGTTTTTTATTCACCGTAATAGTAGCTACAGTACTTACAGTATCATATCCATCGGTAACAGAAATTGTTGCTTTGGTTGATGCTGTTGGGTTATAATTCAATGTAGATCCTGTAAATGTTTTTCCATCAACAATCCAAGTAAATACTTTTGGACTTGCTCCATTTTGAACATCTGCAGTTATAGTAACAGATTCTTCTTCACAAATAGTAACATCTTTGGTCGTTATTTCCATTTTCTTAGCAACAATCAATTTTGATGGTACTTCTGTACTACAGTTTTTACCCGAAGCAGTTTCAGTTACTTGGAATAGAATATTTAAGATATCAGCTTTAACATTTATAGATTTTGCATCTTTAATCGATGCATTATCAAATGCAGTAATCGGTGTCCATGAATATGTAACGCCAGTTGATGGTAATACAATTGGCTTGTATTCATATTTTTGGTTATAATAAACATTTTGAGATACAGGGACATTTGTAATTGTTGGTTTAGACACAACAACTACATGTACTGTAGCCGTTTCAGAACATGCATTAGTACTTGTTCCAATTACGGTATAATCGTAAGTACCTCCTTTTGCTGTTAAAAACTTAGGATTTGAAATTGTACTTGGAGTTAATAATGTCAAATTACTTGCAACGGTAGACTTCCAAACATACGTAGAAGCATTCATTCCACCTACATTTAAAATTAAATCAGATCCTTGGCAGACTATTTCATCCTCGGTAATTGCTGTAGGAGTTTCATTTACATTAATAGTAATTGTACCTGTTGCCGAACAATTAAATTCTGTTTCCGATACATTATAAACCAAGGTATAGGTACCTACTGCTCCAACTTTAAACACAGGATTTGAATGGTCTGTTTTATAATTAGACGCATCTGTTTTAATATAAGTTAATCCTGTTCCTCCTATCCAAGTATATAATCTTTTTGGTATAGAAGTTGGATTAGCATCTATTTGTTTATCCTGACCATTACATGCAGATAGTATAATGTTTTTATCTTTAACAACCGGATTTGGATTTACTTTTATAGTAACCTTATCTGTATCTGAACATGAATTTTGATCTACATAGATTAATGAAACATCTACTGATCCCATCAACTCTTTCATAAACTCAGTATTTTGAACATTAAATGAAGATAATACAGCAGGCGAAACTGGATTTGTAGACCAAGTAAATGATAATGGTGTATTTGTTCCACCAGAATACTCAGAGCTTAATTTATCAATTTCACTTTCGCATACTTGAGCTTTTTCAGGAGTAATTTTAATTGTAGGTTTTGGTTTTAACGTAATAAACAAAGAATCGAGTAATTTACATGATTGGTTTGTAATTGCTTCAAAGTAAATCTTTTTAATCCCAACAGAATCGGCCTTGAGGGTCACTTGAGTACTATTACCTTGCAATGGTTTTCCAGGCTCAATCCATCTATAAGATGTAATTGATGCCAAAGGTGAAGGACTTGCAGTAATCGTTAATGGACTTCCAGAACAAACTTCTAATATTCCAGGAGAATACGTTGCTGTAGGTAATGAATTTATTGCAACTTTTAAAGCTTTCGTTGTTTTACATGTTTTATCGTCTATTACAGTGTAATCGACAGAATATGATCCTGCAATTTTTGTATTAAAATTTGTTTTTTGAGTATTTGTTGTTGCTAATTTCGCAACATCAGTTCCACTCCATGTATGACTTGTATATACACCAGAACCTCCGCTTGGCTTACCATCGAGAATTAAAATAGTATTTTGACATACAGCAGTATCTTTTGCAACGATAATTGGATTTTGATCGACAATTATATGATTGTTAGTTGATGCTTTACAACCGTTAGCATCAACAACAGCCAAAGTAATATCGCCACTAACATTTGCTGTAAAGGTATTTGTTGAACCTATTTTCGAGGCCAAAGATCCAGCAGGAATATCAGTCCATGAATAATTTGAAATTGCAGCTCCTCCAGTTTGATTAATAGATATAGCAAGAGGATATCCTGCACAAATTTCAGGCTTATTGGGTTGAATTGTAACAGTTGGTAATTCATTAACGGTTACATTCATTGAGTTTGAACTTGAACATGTTTTACTATCTACAACTTGTAACGTTAATTGATATTGACCTTTCGTATTTAGATAGTATTGAACATTTGCTTTATTAGTTACTCCATGTAAACCAGCAGTAGCTCCACTCCAAGTATACGTTGAAATAGTAGAACTCAATTGAGTTTCAATTTTAGGTTCAATTAAAAGTGTATCATTGGCACATACCGATTTATCGCTAAGAGTAATTGTTGGTAATTGATTTACCGTAACAGTTGTTGTAGCAGTTGCAGTTGCACCATTCTGATCGGATACAGTAATGATATAATTAGTAGTAATTATCGGTTTAACTCTTACAGAACCATCAGCATATTGTTTTTCAACAGAGGTAGACCATGCATAAGTATACGGAGCCTTTCCACCACTTGGTTTTACATCAATATTTGAGGTATCACCTAAACAAATTTCAGAAGGAGTTGCTTCAATAATAACTTCTAATGGGCCAGTAATGTTTGTTAATTTAATATCATCAATAGCCTTACATTTTGTAATATTATCAGTAACTGTCAAAATAAATGTTGTTGTTGCATGTAAAGGAATCGTTGTTGGATTTTGAATTATTGCATTATCCAAACTAGTAGCAGGTGACCATGCATAAGAATATTGACTTCCATTTGGAAGTGCTACTAATGGAACTTTATCTCCATCAGCAAAACCTTTATCAAGTCCCGCAAATGTTGCAGGTAATGCATTTGCTTTAACTTTCACAGCTACACTATCGGTACAGTTATTACCATCGGTAACAGTATACATTAAGTTATATGTTTGTGTAACGGTAGTTGTCGCAGTTGAGAAAGAAGGAGACGAACTTGTTCTTTCTGCAACAGGAATTGGAGTTACATCGCCAGTCCATTTATATTGAGAGAAGCTATTGTCACCTTTTAAATTAATTTTATCGCCAGCACATAATGAATCGTTTTTCATTACAGGAGTTGGTAGTGGATTTACTTTTATAGAAATAACATCAAACCCTGCACATGATTTTCCATCGGTTGAAGTTACTGTTAATTGATATGTTCCAGCAACTGAACTTTTAAAAGTAGGATTTTGAACTGTAATACTACTTAAATATAAAGCACCATTACCCGACCAATTAAATGAATTTGTTGAAGGTATTCCTGAAACAGCAATTGGTAAAGTTGCTTTGGCACAAACTTGTAATAATGGTTTTCCTGTTATTACGGGTTGAGGCGATGCATTTACAGTAATAGTTGCATCGTTTTCACCAAAACATCCATTTGCATCTGTTACTTTATAATGTAAATAATGAGGACCCGATTTTGATGATTGGAATACTGGTGTTTGTGTAGTTTGACCAGAAATAAGCGAAATATAATCGGTTCCCGACCAAGCATGAATTGCATATGGAGTTTTACCTCCTGAAGGTTTACCATCAATAGTTTTGGTAATACCAGCACAAAGCTCATCAGTTATTGGAGAAACAACTGGATTTTCATTTATTGTAACAATAAGCGTATCTGATGATTTACATTTGGTTGTATTATCGGTAACTGTTAAATGAATATGATAGATACCCGATTTTGTTTTCACATACGTTGGAGCATTATCGTGAGGTAAGTTAAATGTACCATTTTCATCACTCCAATCATAAATATAATCGCCACTTCCACCACTTGGATTTACTGTTAATGATTTAGAAATTCCAGCACAAGCAGCAATATCTGAACCTAATGTAAATACTGGATTCTCATCAACAATAACTTTATATGGAATTGTATCGGTACATGCATGATCGGTAACAACTATAAATTGGAAGTCATGATCTCCAAGAACCGAACTTTTAAATGTAGTTATTTGAGCATTTGGTGAAATACTTGCCACGTCACCAGCCCATTTGTATGTAACTACATTTGGATACGTTTGACCATTTAATGTTAATGGTGCATTTTGACAAATATGAGTATTAGTAGCTGGACTAACAGAAGCCACAGGTTTTGGATAAATATTTACAAGACCAGTTCCCGTGGTTTTACATCCATTTGTATCGGTTGCGGTTAATTGTACTGTTACATTTCCTGAACTACTTGTTATTGCATCAAAATTAGTAGAACTTAATTGTGTTGAAGGTATTATTGGCGAACTATCCCAAAGTGTTACAACTTTTGATGGAGTAACTGTAGCTTTTACATTTAATGGAAGATTTTGACAAACACTTTGAGTAGATATAGTTACAACTGGATTTGCAACATTTTGAATAGTTACTATTGAGGTATCACTACATCCTAAATTATCTGATAAAATATATCGAAATTGTGTTGAAGCGTTTGTTGTATTTGCATTAACTGTTAACGATGAATCAATTGCACTATAGGTAACTGATGAACCTGCAATATTAGTCCACGAACCAGATGATAATGGTTTAGTTCCTCCTTTTGAATGAACTGTTATAGTCTCTGTTGATGATTGACAAACTGGCTCAGTAATATTATTAATTACAGGAGAAGGATTAACCGTTATAGTATATGAACTTGAAGCTACAGTACAACCATTAGTTGGTGGTGTTACTGTAATAGTAGCGACAACAGGTGTATTAACTGAATTTAAAGCTGTAAATGAGGAAATCTGTCCTGAACCTCCAGTTGCTAACCCTATTGACGGAGTTGTATTTGTCCATGTTATTGTGCCAGTTATATTACTTGCAAATGCTGTAGTAGCAACTTTACCAAAATTACAAATGGTAATATTTGCAGGTACACTAACCGTTGGAGTTGGCTTAATTGTTATTGTTGCTGTTGCTGTTGCGGCAGCACATCCATCTGCAGCTGCTATAGCATTTGTTACAGTATAAGTTCCCGGAGTACTTGCTTTTAAATCAACTTGTCCCGATGAAGTACTAACAAAGGTTAAACCAGCAGGAATCGCTGAAAAAGATCCACCACTTGAGCCTGTGTTATATGTTGGATTAGGATTAGGATCTTCTTTACAATAAGGACCAGCATACGCAAATTTTGCAGTTGGAGCCGTTGTTATTGTTACATTATTACTAGCAGTATTTGGACAAGTTCCTTTTGTTGTATAAACAATTTGATAGGTTCCTAATGGAGTCGTAGCTAAATTTATTTGTCCTGTAGTAGTACTTACAAACACTAAACTACTTGGAGAACTAAATGTTCCACCAGCCAAACCTGTAATTGTAGGTGTTGGATTTGATCCTGTTTGACAGAATGTAAATGGAGAATAAATAAACGATGCATTATCACTTGGATTTACAACTATATCGTATGATTTTGTAGTTCCAACGCATGAATTTAATGTTGGAGTTACATAAATAGTAGCAGATATAGCAGCTGTTCCAGGATTTGTTGCGGTAAAAGTTGGTACTTGACCTGTACTATTTAATCCTAAACCAATTGTTGAATTTGAATTTGTCCATTCAAAGGTAGCTCCCGTTGGAGAACTTGTAAAAGTTGATTTAGCTACTGTTGCACCATTACAAACAGTAATAGGCGATGTAGGCACAGTAACCGTTGGCGTTGGTTTAACATTTATAATATACGAACTAAGTGTACCAACGCAGCCTAATGTTGGTGTCACATAAATAGTAGCTGATATTAACGCCGAAGTAGCATTTTTTGCAGTAAACGATGGTACTTGGCCAGTTCCACTAGCAGCGAGGCCTATTGCAGTATTTGAATTTGACCAAGCATAAGCTGCACCAGTAGGAGAACTCACTAAATTTGATACAGGAACTACTTCACCACTACAAACTGAGATTGGTAAGGAAGGAACTGTTACAGTAGGTGCTGGAACGATAGAAATAGGTAAAGTTGCTGTCCCAATAGCACATGATTTATTATCTATTGAAACAGAAACGGTATGCGGATCAGTACCAGACCATTGTACCGATAATGATTTTGTTCCTTGACCTGAAATAATAGTACCACCAGTAACCGACCATGTTTTAGCCGATGTTCCAAATCCATTTGTATCGGCAACGGAAACAGTGTATGACTGATTTCCAGCTTCTAAACAAATACTTAGTGGACCAGTAATAGTTGGCTTAGGAGTAGAAATTACTTTAAAACTAAACGTATACGTTGTATCCTTTGAACAGAATCCAACTATATGAACATTTAAAACATAACTTCCAGTAACCTGAGGAACAACTCTTGGATTTTGTGCTGTTGCAGGATCTATAAATTTCAGATTTGCTGGTTGCGACCAAGTATAAGTAACACCACCAGCAGCAACTAACTTGATTGTATCACCTAAACACTTAGGATGATTAGCATCGGGTACAGCAGCAAAAGGAGAAAATTTATTAAAGTCTGAAAAATAGCCATAGAATGCACCACGACTATCAGAAAACCAATGTGCAACAAAAATAACCGTATCTGCAGTTTTATTCGTTAATGAATAATAGATATGATCTGTTGGATTTTTATCTACCATTTTAATAGTCCAATCGGGATTTTTCCAAACCGTTGCAATTACTGAACTAGGAACTGTTTTTGCGAAATCGTAACCTTTAAAGGTTTTTAAATTTTTAGGATTACTATACCATCCAATATATTGAGGAATTCGATTAGTATCTATACCTTTAAAACTACTGATATTTAATATACCAAGATGGAATACATTTAAAGAATTCTTAATTATATATGTCTGATCTATTAAAGCTTTATTTGTCCAATCATTATTTGGTTGAATATATACACTCCAACCCGATGTACCAATGGCTTTAAAATCAGTAGCTTTAATATTAAAGGTTGTTGAAACATCATTCCCTTTACTATCAAATACTTTAAAACTACCTTCAGCACCAGCTTTAACCATTAAATTTACTTGGAATAAACCATTATATGAACGAGTAAATGCTAATTGAGTTGAACCCGTACAACCTTCAATTGTTGGAATTATTCCACTACCAAGTTCAGATATTTGACCCGAAACATGGTAAGTATAGAACTTATATCCAGCAGGTGCCGATATTCTTAAAAACTGTTCAATGTCGTTTTTATTTGTACTATATTTAAATGTATAAGCAAAAACTTGCTTCTCATTTAATGTGGTAGTATAGGTATTTAAAAGTGTTCCATCATTTCTGTATGATGAAATAGTAATAGGAGTACCATTTTGTGTACCTGTTAAAAATACTCTTTCACCATCAAAATCCCAAGTTTTAGGAGGTGTATTGGGATTTTGATCAGCATCAGGATACAAACCTCCACGCATTACTACATATTCATTTCCAATCAAATCAACAGGAATCATTTGATCACCAATCAAATCCATCGCATAATTACTCCAATCATATAAATTGGTTGTTGAATTATCCGTTGGATTTAAATAAATCCCACTATTATCGTGATTCCAAGCCATCAACCCATCTTCTTTACAAGTAAGAGCTATTTTATGGCCACTTGGATTTGTAACTTGAATTTTTGTTCCTCCAATACTTCTAGTTGGATTTTTATATGCTTGACGTCCCGAATATGTTTGACCTGCATCGAGTGTGATAGAATATGTTACACCTGCTGGATGTAATGTTCCACTTGCTACATATCCAAATTGGTCTAATACATTGTTACTTGAAATAACAGGATTTGTAGGAGTAATATCAATCGTTGTTCCATCTTCTGTAGCAACAATATCAAATGCCGACCACGAATTTTCAGCAACAATATCTTGATAATCATTAATTGCAAAAGGAAGTGGTAAAGAATCCAGTCCTACGGGAGTAGTTGTAGATGTACCAAATTGCAAAGTATCATCACCATTCGATAGTATTGGTGGTTTATTATACCAATAATTTTGGAAGTTAGCATAAAATAATCGTCCAAGAGCATTGGCACCTTTCAATGCAAAAACCTCAGAGTTTGGAAGTGTTTTAACTTCATAATATGCTTCAATTTTATCTGTTGCAACAATATGTATCCCTTTATTGGTAGCAATATCTAATGCTGTATTTTCAATAGCATTTTTGTAGTTAACTTTTCCTGGACCTATTTTATTCCAATCAATTAATGTATCACTATTAGCAGCAAGGTGAAACATTATAGGAGTAAATGAAGGGTTTTTGGGTATACTTATTATTACATCAACGGCATTTATCGAAGCAAAACGCATAATTGAAGAATCGGCATGCGATGAATCGACCTCTGGTGCTGCAAACCAAAACTCTGTATCAGTTTGAGCAATACCTTTAAACGATAATAATAACGAAACAATGCAAAGCACTACGTATTTACCGAAAAGGCGACCTTCTATTTTTTGTATAATTTTCTTTTTCATATTTCCATCTTTTTATTACATCACTCCCAATATAACAAATATTTTCGAAGTAAAAATACATAATGCGTTGTAAAAAAACAAATTATATTAACAACATTATATTCAACTATAGACCAAGAATGGTATAAAAAAGTTGCATCGGATGATTTTATTATTACATTTAACCAATTTTACTACAAATTATTTTTGAGTATTAAGACGAATTTAAACCTTGAAAATTACACAAACGCAAAAAGCTACCTAATAACTAAGTAGCTTTTTACGTTTGTGTAATGGAATATTATAAATGTTGTGTGTAGTCTGAACCACTTAAATCTGATACCAAATGAAGTTAATTGAATGATATTTAATATTCAAAAATCATACTAAAAACAAAAAAAGCCACTCTTTCGAGTGGCTTTCGTATGTAAGAGAATAAATTCGCTTATTTGTTTAATCTTGAAACTAAACCAGCAAGTTGATCATTCATTTCAGATGGAAGTCTATCAAATTTAGAATAATGTTCTTTGATAGTTTCTACTTCTTTTAACCAAGCATCTTTATCAACGCTAGTTAATTCTTTCATGTTTTCAGCTACACCTTTTAAACCTGAACAGTCGATAGCATCTTCTGTTGGAACAAAACCGATTGCAGTTTCTTTAGCAGCAGCATTACCGTTGCAACGATCGAATATCCAAGATAAAACGCGGATATTGTCGCCATAACCTGGCCATAACCATTTTCCTTCAGCCGATTTACGGAACCAGTTAACGAAGAATACTTTTGGTAATTTTGCTTTATCAGGAGCAATATTTCCCATTTTAACCCAATGTGCAAAATAATCGCCCATGTTGTATCCACAGAATGGTAACATTGCGAATGGATCGCGACGAACTGAACCTACTTGTAAGCCGATAGCAGCTGCAGTAATTTCAGAACCTACGATAGATCCCATAAATACACCATGATTCCAATCGAATGCTTCCTGAACCAAAGGAACAGTACTTGGACGACGACCACCGAATAAAATAGCCGAAATTGGAACTCCTGCTGGATTTTCCCATTCAGCGTCGATAGCTGGACATTGTGATGCTGGAGCAGCGAAACGAGCATTAGCATGTGCACAAGGCTCACCAGATGCTGGATCGTGAACTTTATTTTTCCAGTTAATTGTTCCTACAGGCATATCGCAACCGATACCTTCCCACCAAATATCGTTATCTGGAGTAAGACCTACGTTTGTGAAGATTGTATTTGCACGACAAGAAAGCATTGCATTTGGATTTGTTTCCATTGAAGTAAATGGAGCAACACCAAAGAAACCAGCTTCTGGATTGATTGCATATAAGCGACCATCAGCACCGAATTTCATCCAAGCAATATCATCACCAACGCATTCTACTTTCCATCCTGGGATGTTTGGAACAAGCATTGCTAAGTTTGTTTTTCCACAAGCACTTGGGAATGCAGCAGCAACATATTTTTTCTCACCTTTTGGATTAGTGATACCCATAATTAACATATGCTCAGCTAACCATCCTTGAGCTTTAGCCATGCTAGAAGCAATACGAAGTGCAAAACATTTTTTTCCTAATAATGCGTTTCCACCGTAACCTGAACCGAATGACCAAGTTTCGTGTGTTTCTGGGAAATGAGCAATATATTTTTCAGATATAGGAGCACATGGCCACATTACATCTTTTTGTCCTGGTTGTAAAGGAGCACCAACTGAATGTACACATGGTACAAATTCGCCATCACCTAAAACATCAAGAACAGCTTTTCCCATACGGGTCATTACTTTCATACTTACAACAACGTAAGCTGAATCTGTAATTTCAACACCAATGTGAGCGATGTCTGAACCTAATGGACCCATGCTGAAAGGAATAACATACATTGTACGACCTTTCATACAACCTCTGTATTTCTCTGTTAAGATAGCTTTCATTTCTGAAGGTGCCATCCAGTTGTTAGTATGACCTGCGTCAACTTGTTTTTCACTACAAATGAAAGTTCTGTCCTCTACACGAGCAACATCACTTGGATCTGATTGGAAATAGTAGCTACCTGGACGTTTTTTCTCGTCAAGTTTTCTAGCCATTCCCGATTTTTCCATTTCATCAAGTAAGCGTTGGTTTTCTTCTTCAGAACCATCACACCAATATACATTTTCTGCTTGGCATAATTCAGCCCACTCTTTTACCCAGCTGATTAGTTTTTGATTTTTTGTCATAATTTTAGCTATTGTTTAATAGTTTATTAATACGATTTTAATGGTCTGGAATTAGAGTTTTCTACGCTTTTGTCCAAACCCGACAAATATATGCATTTTTTTGATTTGTCAAAACTTTTTACATATATTTTACATCCCTCTGAACGTAAGCAGATTATGTTTTAAAAAGATTCTTTTATTGTACTATATTGTTCTTTTTCAGAGCATTAAGCATATACAACTGATTTAAAGAAGCATACATAATAAATCTATAAAACCAACTAAATAAGTAGGGGAGATTTTAGTATAGATTATACCTTTTGACTTGCACGATTAGCACGTGTCCAATTAACCGATTGTTTCTTTCTTAAAAACTTAAAAAAGCCTAAAACAATGGCATGATTCATCATTGTTAAATAATACGGCACAAAAAATATCTTCCATTTTATAGATTTGTTTTGTAAAACTAAACCTATACATGCAAATAGATAAAAAAGTACTTGCGAGTAAAACAAAATAGAAAACAATGGCGATTGTATAGTATAAAACAATAGCATATTCGAAAGAAAAGCAACAAGGAAAGCTATGGGGAGTATTGTCCATCGTAATACTTTATGCGAACAAAAGGTAAAAGTCAACCAAGGATTTTTAAATACATTTAATAAAGCTAATTGTCGAAATATAGTTTGAAAACCACCTGCTGCAATTCGCGATTTTCGTTTCAATTCATCGCTTATTGTAGCCGACGACATTTCAGTTGCAATAGCTTGTGGATTATATTTAACCTTATATCCTTTGGAAGCTATTCGCATCGAAATTAAAAAATCATCGAGAATCGTATCTGCTTCAACTTCTTGAAACAATTCGGTTCTTATCGAAAAAAGTTCACCTGCAGCTCCCACAGTTGATCCCAATTTCGATTCTGTCTTTTTAAGTAGCGATTCTAATTTCCAGTAAAATCCTTCGCCTGCTCCCGTTGCAGAATCTTTTTCGAAAGAAAAAATTCGTTTTTCGCCAGCAACACAGCCAACATTAGGATCATTGAAAACAGAAACAATTTCTTTTATTGCATCCTTATTTAAATAGGTATTAGCATCACAAAAAACAACAATTGGACTTGTAACATATTTCATTCCTCTATTCATTGCACCTATCTTCCCATTTCGTTGGGGTTCGTGCAAAACAGTAAGTTCGGGATATGTTTTTAAGAGTTCATCAGAACCATCGTCGGAACCATCAGTAACCCATAATAATGTGAGTTTATCTTTGGGATAATCGAGATGTAATGAGTTTTTTACTTTTTCGGGGATAAAATCACGTTCGTTCCATGCAGCCACAAACAGTGTTACATTTGGTAACTCATCATCACGAAGTACGATTGGCTCTTGAATTGATTTTTTAAGGATCTTTGAGAGAATGAGTAAAAAAATAAAATATCCTATATATATATAGAATATCAAGAAAACAGAAATGCTAAAAAGTATTTTATAAAGCATTGAGTTGTTTCTTGTAAAAATCTAACAATTCCTGTGCTAGTACATTACTATCGAAATTTTGACGAACAAACGCTAATGCATTAGTTCCTATTTCCTCACACAAATCTTGATTAGATATAAGTTTTTCAATACAATACATAAACTCATCGGGAGAAGATGCGATTAGAACATCTTTACCAACAGTAACAGGTATTCCTTCTACTCCAATAGGTGTTGATATTATCGTTTTTGAAAGAGCCATTCCTTCAATAACTTTAACACGCATTCCCCCACCCGACAGCAATGGAACTACAAGTATTGAATGTTTATTAAGAAACTCATGAGCATCGTCAACTTCTCCAACAAAGACGATGTTTCTAAATTTTTTAAATTCATCTATTAACCATTTAGGAGCATTACGTCCTGCAATATAGAATTTAAGTTCGGTAAAGTCTTTTGAGATATATCGCCACACATTACGAAGAAACCACAACAAACCTTCTTGATTTGGAAACCAATCGAGAGCTCCAAGATGGAAAACCGATGGATATTGAATCAAATGCGTTTGCGGTACATATTTATCGGGATCTATTCCTGTAGGAGAAACCAACATAGGTTTTGTATTACCAAACTCTACAAAGCATTTTGCATCGCGTTGCGTTATCGGAATGAGCATATCATATTTATCAACAAAGCTTTTTTCGAAAACCTGAAGTCGATTCGTCAAAAGTTTTAAATATCGACCTTTCATGTGATTCTTTTCACGTTCTAAACGTCGTTTCCAAATTTCATGTTCAATATTATGTGCCCGAAATGAAATTAATGCTTTTGAGTATTTTCGAATAGTTTCAATGTAAGGGCAAAGATATAATCCTTCAAGTTGAATAATATCGTATTCTTGTTCTTGTAAAACTTCAATTAAATATTTTTCAAAACCTTCGGAAACAAACCGTTCGGCATTATATGGCATGCTCGAAAAGAAAAGATTCTTAAGAGCATCGAAAGCCGAAAGACTAGTATCAAGATTGTATGGTTTAAACGTAATTTTATCGGTTATTTCACTTGGAATTTGGGAAATATCGACATTGTGTTTTTTTGTGTTTAGGGACAAAACAGTAACGTGTTGTCCAAGCGAGGCTAAACCCCAAACATGCTGGAATGTTGCAATTGAACCTCCATCTTTAGGAGGGAAAGGCATTTTATTTGAAACAAACAATATCTGCATTCACCACGTTTTTAATAATCTTATGTAAAGATATTATTTACTAGCAAATTTCTTTTCAAAGAAGCTGTAAATTTTATAAATAAAATCAAGATTTACAATTCTTGAATCGCGAGCTGCTTTATATGTAAAAAAGATTCCTAATGGTAAAAGAACTGCCGATGCAAACCACATTCCATAAATTGCAGAAACTTCACCACTTTTTACATATTTTTCGCCCATCATGGAAATTATATAATATAACAGAAATAGTATTATTGAAATTACCACCGGCATACCTAGGCCACCTTTACGCACAATGGCTCCAAATGGGGCACCAATGAAAAACAAAATTAAACAGGCTGCCGAGAGTGTAAATTTCTTATGCCATTCCGTTTCATGACGGGAAAGCCAACTTCTTCGAGAATCTAAATCGTCAGACATATTATTAAATGTAATTTTGGCACTTCGCATTTCATCTAAAGCATTATCAATAGCTTCAATTTTTTTTCTATTATCGAATGATGCAAATGTTTTTTTACTACTTATTGCAGAATCTTTATTGAATTTAGTTCTAACAATATTTTTAAAATATATTGCATCGACATTTCTTTTTAAAGAAAATTTCATTCGATTTACATAATCCTTTTTTAGTGAATCTATGGCACTTTCTAATTGCTTTAAATTCAACATTTGATAATTATTTTTAAAAAGTTCTGTACTTGTTCGCGAAAATTGATAACCTGAAAGTTCGAATACAACTTGTTGTTCTGAAAATGATTCACGTTGATGAGGAAAATTTCTTCTTTCTCTATTATATCTACCTTCTTCACGAACTTCTTCATAATGTTCACCATTATATAAAGTAAAGAAAAGATATTGTTTATTATTTGAAACAACCATTTTACCAGAATCGGCAACTGTTACATTTAAGTTTCCATCATTTCCACGATGATCATAAATCATGACTTGTTTCATCATGTTTGTTTTAGAATCTTTATCTTTTACTTTCATAATGATCCCATCGACTCCAGTAAAGAAAACGCCTTTTTTAATATTTAACTCTGGTCTTTGTTGACGCACATCGTAAAGAAGTGCCCCCATTTTCAAATTTGTATAGGGCAAAATATTGTTAGAAAAGAAAAATGCAGCTATTGCGACAAAAACATTTAAGAATATGAGAGGCCTCATAATTCGTTGTAAAGGAACACCTGCAGCTTTAATAGCCATTAATTCATTGTGTTCACCCAAATTTCCAAATGTCATTATCGAAGCAAGAAGAGTTGCTAAAGGTAATGACATTGGGACTAATGCTGCAGAAGCATACCAAAGTAATTCAGCAATTACTGACCACTCCAATCCTTTTCCAACTAAATCGTCGATATATTTCCATAAGAATTGCATAAGCAAAAGGAAAATACTAACAAAGAAAGTTGCTAAAAAAGGACCTATATAAGATTTAATGATAAAAAGATCAAGTTTTTTGATCATTGAAAAGTACTTTAGTAGAGATCTTAATTTGATCCTAACACGTGTTTTAATTCGTGAATTTGTTTATCCCACAATTTAATACTATCGGTTTGTTCATCGCTATATACAAAATCAATAATTACTAACGATAAATCGCTGGTAAGTTCATCAATTGTTATTTTGAATTCAAAAAATGCATGTGAATCTTCATCATCTAACCATTTAAAGCGAATAAACTTTAAATCTTTTGTTGCAACGATTTTTGCATTTTGTGGAGCATCGCCCCATGAAAATGAATATACATTTTGTTCTACTAAATTAACTCGATCGGCAAACCATTCTTCAAGACCGGCAGGTGTTGAAAGACGCATAAACAACACTTTAGGTGTGCAATGCATTGGATATTCCATTTGTATTTTGACCTTATCTGCCATGTTTGTTTTTTTATTTATTATTTGTCCGCAATTTAAAAAAAAATAAACAGAAACAATCCCTTTCTTAAAATTAATACTTTTTTAATCCATTACGGATGTTTTGTTTTAGGACTGCATACGAAACGATTTTTTATTTCGTTACCTTTGTCTATTATTTTTTTAATGTGAAACGCAAATTTGTAACTAACCTAGCATTACTGCTATTTCTCAATATTTTAATTAAGCCTTTGTGGATTTTTGGAATCGACATGGGTGTTCAAAATTTAACAGGTGCCAATGAATATGGTACCTATGCTTCCCTATTTAGTTTCTCGATTATTCTCAATATTTTATTGGATTTAGGATTAACTAATTTCAACAATAAAAACATTGCTCAACATAGTCAATTACTGGTAAAATATTTTTCGAACATGGTTGTTATGAAATTTATTTTAGGAGTATTATATGCAATTATATGCCTATCAATGGGCTTTATAATGGGATATGATTCCCATCAATTTCATCTTCTCTATTTTTTAATTGGCAATCAATTTATACTTTCATTTATCCTTTATTTACGTTCCAATTTATCGGGTTTGCATTATTTCAAAACTGACAGTATCATTTCTATTACAGACAGAACTCTTATGTTAGTTATTTGTGGTAGTTTACTTCTCTACCCTCCAACTCGACAACACTTTAAAATTGAATGGTTTATATATTCTCAAACATTAGCATATTCTATTACCTTTTTGATTGCATTTTTTGTTGTACTCAAACATGCCAAGGTTTTTAAATTTCAATTTGATTTAGCATTTTTGGTTCTCATTTTCAAACAAAGTTACCCATTTGCATTATTAGTTTTATTAATGAGTTTATATTCTCGAATAGATATTGTAATGATTGAGAGAATGCTACCTGATGGTCGATTACAAGCGGGAATTTATTCTCAAGCATTTAGGATTATTGATGCCGTTTCGATGTTTGCCTTTTTATTTGCGACTCTACTCCTTCCCATTTTTGCTCGAATGATAAAATTGAAAGAAAACGTTACGCAATTGGTTCGCCTTTCATACCTACTGTTGTTGGTTCCTACAATTGTGTTTTCATGCGTTTCGGTTTTTTATAGTAATGAACTAATAGGTTTATTATACAAGAATCATGTTGCTGAAGCTGCAAGTATTTATGCCATCTTAATTATTGGATATAATGCTGTTTCTACTTCTTATATCTTTGGAACATTATTAACGGCAAATAATAATGTAAAACAACTTAATTATATGGCATTAATTGGAGTTATAACAAATGTTGTCTTAAATATCATATTCATACCTATATATAAGGCATGGGGAGCCGCATTCTCAAGCTTAATTACTCAAGGAGTTACGGCATTAATTCAAGCTGTATTAGCTGCCCGTATATTCAAATTTAAAATTGTGATTTCTGATTTTATTAAAGTGTTTACCTTTGTTTCAATTATACTGTGCTTGTGCTGGCTAACGTCACATTACATTCAACATTGGATGACAGGATTTGTCATTGTACTTGGATTAGGACTCTTATTTGCATTTGCCTTAAGAATAATTCACATCAAAGCATTGGTTGATATTATTCGATCGGAAGGAGAATAGGTTTATCAATCTTTATTCGATAATACAAATTATATTATTCCAAACTGATATAAAACAAAAAGAGAGAAATCACATTCGTAATTTCTCTCTTTTTATTTTTAACTATTCGAAGAATTAGTTTTTGTTATAACGTTTTCTTTCGTGTTCTTTTAAGTACATTTTACGTAAACGAAGTGCTTTAGGAGTAACCTCTAAAAACTCATCATCGCGAATATATTCCATAAATTCTTCTAACGAGAATTTAGTTGCAGGAGCTATGTTTGTTTTAACATCAGAACCCGAAGCACGCATGTTTGTAAGTTTCTTTCCTGTAACAATATTTATAGTTAAGTCACCTTCACGAATTTGTTCTCCGATTACTTGACCTTCGTAAATATCTTCTCCTGGATCGATAAAGAATGTTCCACGATCTTGTAATTTATCAATTGAGTAACCAGTTGCCATTCCTGTTTCAAGTGCAATAAGAGCTCCATTATTACGAGTTCCCATATCGCCTTTCCAAGGTTGGAATTCAACAAAACGGTGCGACATAACTGCTTCACCTTCGGTTGCAGTTAATACAAGATTTGTTAATCCGATTAAACCACGTGACGGAATTCTGAATTCTAAATGGATACGACCATTTTTAGTGTGCATATCAATCATTTCAGCTTTGCGTTGAGCAACTTGTTCAATTACCTTTCCTGAAAATTGCTCAGGAACATGAACTGTAAGTTGTTCAATTGGTTCACATTTTTTACCGTCAATTTCTTTGATGATAACTCGAGGTTGACCTAATTGAAACTCGTAGCCTTCACGACGCATTGTTTCAATAAGTATTGATAAATGAAGAATACCACGACCGAAAACTAATAATTGGTCAGGTGATTCTGTTTCTTCAATTCTTAATGCAAGATTTTTTTCTAATTCACGATACAAACGCTCGCGAACGTGACGAGATGTAACGAATTTACCATCGCGACCAAAGAATGGAGATGTATTATTGGTAAATACCATCGACATTGTTGGTTCGTCAATGTTCATTGCTTTTAATCCTTCTGGATTTTCGAAATCGCAAATAGTATCGCCTATATCAAAACCATCAAGACCAATTACTGCAACGATTTCACCCGTTTGAACAGCATATTTTACCTTTTCTTTTCCAAGACCTTCGAAAATACAAAGTTCTTTAATTTTATTTTTTTGAATTGTACCGTCGCGTTTTACAAGACTAACATTTTGTCCTGCTTGAATAGTTCCGCGAATAATACGTCCAATTGCAATACGACCAACGTACGATGAATAATCTAACGAAGTAATTTGAATTTGTAATGTTCCTTCTGGGAAAACAGGATCAGGAATATTTTCGATCATTACATCAAGTAAATGAGTAACATCTTCAGCTGGAGCATTAAAATCAGCACTCATCCAACCTTGTTTCGATGAACCATAAACGGTTTTAAAATCTAATTGTTCGTTGGTTGCATCAAGAGCACACATTAATTCAAAAACTGCATCTTGAGCAGCAATTGGATCGCAGTTTGGTTTGTCAACTTTATTAACAACAACAATTGGTTTCAAATTTAATTCCAAAGCTTTTTGTAACACAAAACGTGTTTGTGGCATTGGACCTTCGAACGCATCAACTAATAATAAAACACCATCGGCCATGTTTAGTACACGCTCAACTTCACCACCAAAATCGGAGTGACCAGGAGTATCGATGATATTGATTTTTTGTCCTTTATAATGTATAGATACGTTTTTTGAAAGAATGGTAATTCCACGTTCGCGTTCTAGTTCATTGTTGTCGAGAATCAGTTCGCCTGTTTCTTCGTTTTCGCGAAACAATTGGCACTGATGAAGCAAGCGATCAACAAGTGTTGTTTTGCCGTGGTCAACGTGAGCAATGATAGCGATGTTCTTAACTTTTTCCATAAATAATTATAATTCAATAAATTCTATTTTAGCTCTTTTGCGAAAAAAGAGTCGGCAAAGGTACAAATATAAATGGAAATTGAATACTAGAAAAAGCAAAAGATAAAAACTAAAAATTCAAAATACTGGTTAATTTTCATACAACTATTACCAACATTACTGATTTCTCAAATATTTTCAAAAAAAACTTAACATTTATTTTTCGAATTCGCTACTTTTGTAGACTAAGAAAAAAATCATGTACAATGACTGATAATGTTACAATTGACAATTTAGAAGAAGCGAAACCATCGCTCAATTTCCTTGAACAAATTATAGAAGATGATATAAATGCGGGAACCGTACAGCAAGTTGTGACCCGTTTTCCTCCTGAACCTAATGGATATTTACACATTGGACACGCAAAATCTATTTGTTTAAACTTTGGTTTAGCTAAAAAATATAATGGAAAATGTAATCTTCGATTCGATGATACAAATCCCGTTAAAGAAGATGTGGAATATGTAGATTCTATTAAAGAAGACATTAAATGGTTAGGATTTGATTGGGCCGATCAAGAATTTTACGCATCTGATTATTTTAAACAATTATATGATTGGGCTGTAAAATTGATAAAAGATGGCAAAGCATATGTTTGCCATATGACATCGGAACAAATTTCGGAAGGACGTGGTACACCACAAACTCCAGGTAAATTTAGTCCTTGGCGCGATCGTTCGGTTGAAGAAAATGTAGCTGAATTTACAAAAATGCGTAATGGCGAATATAAAGATGGTGAAGCTCTTTTACGTGCTAAACTTGATATGGCTTCGCCAAACATGCATATGCGTGACCCCGCTATGTATCGCATAAAACATGCTCATCATCACCGAACAGGAGATAAATGGTGCATCTATCCGATGTACGATTATGCTCATGGACAATCTGATTATATAGAAGGTATCACCCACTCGATTTGCACGCTTGAGTTTGAAGTTCACCGTCCATTATATGAATGGTTCCTCGATCAAGTTTATACTCCCGGAACAGTTCGTACAAAACAAAGAGAATTTGCTCGATTGAACATCAATTACACCATAATGAGCAAACGCTTTTTACTAGAGTTAGTTCAAAAGCAATTGGTCGATGGTTGGGACGATCCACGTATGCCCACTATTTGTGGATTACGTCGTAGAGGTTATACAGCAAAATCAATTCGTGAATTTGCCGAACGTGTAGGTATTGCGAAACGTGAGAACATAATCGACATGGCACTTTTAGAATTCTGCGTTCGTGAAGATTTGAATAAAATTGCCAATCGTGTAATGGGAGTTTTAAATCCATTGAAAGTGGTTATTATAAATTATCCCGAAGGTGGCGAAGAATGGTTGGAAGCGGTAAATAATCCCGAAAATGAATCGGCAGGGAAACGTCAAGTGCCATTTTCTCGAGAATTGTATATTGAACAAGACGATTTCATGGAAAATCCACCAAAACAATTTTTCCGTTTATCGCCTGGGAAAGAAGTTCGATTACGTTACGCATATTTTATAAAATGTGAAGAAGTTATAAAAGATGCCGATGGTAATGTTATAGAAGTTCGTTGTACGTACGACAAAGAAACCAAAGGAGGAAATGCTCCTGATGGCCGTAAGGTTAAAGCCACATTACACTGGGTTTCAGCACAACATGCTTTAGAATCGGAAGTACGTTTATATGATAGATTATTTAAAGTAGAAAATCCATCGGATGTAGAAGAAGGAAAAACATATTACGATTATATGAATCCTGAATCGTTGACCATAACAAAGGGATATATCGAACCAATCGTAAAAGATGCAAAGTTGGGCGATATTTTTCAATTTGAACGTGTTGGTTATTTCTGTGTCGACAGTAAACATTCTGTTGTTGGAAAACCAGTATTTAATAGAACTGTTACATTAAAAGATACTTGGGCTAAGATTGCTACAAAATAAAAAGAGTATCAATATAAAATAGTAAACCCCCAAGATTATTTCAAATCTTGGGGGTTTCTTTTATCCTTATTTACAATCTATAATTACTGGAAACTTAATAATTCAAAACAACTTGTTTTTTATAAGGTTCCGTTTTCCAACCATTAAAAGCAGGTTGCCAACGATCAAATTTTTCCATTGCTATACGTATTTTTTGCTCAAGTTTTTCATCGGGTTTAGCAAGTTTTACATCAATCATTTGAGTCATTCCACTTTTATTAATCAAAAATTCGATTACAAGCTTATTACCTTTTAATTGTTGTTTATGTGGTTTAAGAACAGCATCTATTTCGTCGAGTAAATCTTTTTGACCAAATTGATAAACTGCAGGAACTCCTATTAAATAGGTAATACATGAATCTTTTTTCAATGAATCAGAAGTATTCTCTAGGAATATTTGACCTTTTTCGTCGAACCAACCTTTTACTTTTTGGCCTTTATTTACGAATACGAAATGTTCTTTGCCTTCTTTTATAGGTTCTCGAACTAAAACTTTACCAGTATCAACTATAAATATTCGATTCCCAACAATAGTATCATTTTTAAAAGCACACATTACTTGAGGTTGTTGGCTAGCATCATAAAATACCCATTTACCTTGTTTCAAGTTTTTAGCATCAAGTCGATTGATTGTGTCTTTTCCAATCACCAAACTTTTTTGTGAAAAGCCATGAAATGAAACGACAAACAAACCGATAGCAAAAATATATTTAAGAGTTTTCATAGTTCTATTATTAAAGCGACATTATATCCAAATGTATGAAAAATATTACTGATTTAAAACTTCTGCCCAAAATTGTTGTAAATACAGTTCTAAAAAATCATGACGTTGCTCTGCTAACTTCCTACCTTTTTGAGTATTCATTAAATCTTTCAACAATAAAAGTTTTTCGTAGAAATGATTTATTGAATTAGGATTCTCTTTTGATTCGGCTGTATTAGGGAGAACAGAAGTATCATAAAATGGACGACATTTATATCCTCCATAGCTAAAAGCACGAGCTATTCCTATTGCACCAATAGCATCTAATCGATCTGCATCTTGAACAATGGCAAGTTCTGGAGTCATTTCTGTTGGCATTCCTTTTCTAAAAGAAATGTTTTTTATTATAAAAGCGATTGAATCAATATCTTGTTCCGAAACGTTTTCTTTTCGCAAAAATGAAGATGCAATCTCTACTCCTTTTTCTTCATCACCATTATTAAATTTTGCATCGGCAATATCATGTAATAATGCAGCTAATTCAACAACCAAAGCATTACATGTTTCTTCTTTCGAGATATCGCAAGCATTTTTATGAACACGAAATGCATGCGAAGCATCGTGTCCTGACTCAGCACCAGCCAATGACTCTGTAATAAAGTTTTTTGTTTTCTCAATAAGTACTGTTTTCACTTCAATAGTATTAAAATTTCAAGATCGTATTTTGTTTATTCCAATCCATGGGTTGACGTACATCTAAATCGGCAAAATGTTTACCCGAAAAAATAGAATCGGAATGTGTTAATGCTTGCTCTGTACCTGAATAAAACACGAGTGTTTTATGACATTTTTTCAAAATAGATAGTAAACTTTTTACCTTTTCTAGATCATTTCCACATTCATACATAATCCTGTTTGTGTCATGATTATCAAGGAAAAGCACTAAAGCGAATTTCTTACTATAGCGTTTAAAATGTTTTGTAAGAACTTTCAATATTTCATCTTCTGTTTTATTTTCTTCTAAAAACATTTTCAAAATAATATTGCGAGCTTCAAAGTCAAGAACTCCATCAATTAAACCATCGTATTGACGTTGAACATTTTCTTGGCTTATTCCAAAATATTTATGAAATAAGGAATGACGGATTCTAATAGTGTTAAACACATTTCGCCTAATACCTTCAATCCATGCTTCTCCAATTAAAATTGCATTTTGATCTTGGAATTTAACTGCCTCATGTAACTCGGCAAGAAACAATCGTGAAACTCCAATAATATGATCAATTCGAAAACCATCAAGACCTTTATTGAGCCAGAATAAAGTATTATCAATAAAATATTTTTTGGCATCAGAATCATCAAGATTTATCTTAGCCAATTCTTTAAATCCAAGGAAAGATAAATAATCATCATTTGAATCATTAAAATAAAACCAATTTCTATATTTACTATTCCTATCCTTCTTTGCATCAATAAAATATGGATGATTAACCGAACAATGATTCGGAACTAAATCGGCAATTATCTTCATCCCTTTTTGATGAACACATTTTATCAGATTTTCAAGATCTTCTATCGTTCCAAAATGTTCATCAACACTATAAAAATCAGTTATATGATAGCCATGATATGATATACCTTTGTAGAATGGAGAAATCCATAAACAATTTACACCAAGCGATTGTATGTAATCGAGTTTTTCGAGAATACCAGCAATTGTACCTCCAGCAAAAACAGGTTTATCAGCATCTATCATTGACGTGCCATAAAATCTATCAATCAAAACATGATACATCACTGCATCTGACAACCACGATTTTTGCATAAAATTTGTAAATTCTTTTTCAAAAATAAAGAAACTATACTAAGATAAATTTTTAATCGTTAAAAAAGCAAAAATTTTAAATTTAAACAAAGGAGGTCAAAATGAAAAAGTATGGAATGTCAATTGTTTCAGCAATGCTTGGAAGTATTTTCACTTTTGGGATTATTGCAACATACTCAAATTACAAATCAAATCATACAGCGTCTAATTTCTGGCCAACAGAAAATATTCCTGTCAAAAATGCATCATTCAATGGTCAATCTGGCAGTTCAGGTTCATATCCCGATTTTACTGAACCCGCCGCAAAAGTTATGGATGCAGTAGTTCACATTAAATCGAAACAAATAATTAAACGCCAAGCTCCACAGGGTAATTATTTCATACCAGGAATGCCCGATGATTTATTCCAACAATTTTTTGGTAACCCTTATGGAGGTCGTGGACAACAACAGCAACAACTACCCGATCAGGAACAAATTGGAACTGGTTCTGGAGTAATTATAAAGGCCGATGGCTATATTGTTACCAATAATCACGTAATAGATAATGCAGATGAAATTGAAGTTACATTACACGACAATCGCACGTTTAAAGCTACAGTTGTTGGTACCGATGTTTCAACCGACTTAGCACTATTAAAAATTGAAGCAAGCGATTTGAAATTTATTCCACTTGCAAATAGTGATGATGTAAAAGTGGGTCAATGGGTTTTGGCGGTTGGAAATCCATTTAATCTAAACTCAACGGTTACAGCAGGAATTGTTAGTGCTAAAGGTCGAAACATAAACATTAATAAAGATAAATATGCAATCGAATCATTCATTCAAACCGATGCAGCAATAAATCCAGGCAATAGTGGAGGTGCACTTTGTAATTTAGATGGAGAATTAGTGGGAATAAATACTGCAATTGCAAGTCCTACAGGAGCATATTCGGGCTATGGTTTTGCCATTCCGGCAAATATTGTTCGTAAAGTAATAGGCGACATCATTGAATTTGGAACTGTTCAACGAGCATTTTTAGGAGTTAGCATTCGCGATGTTAATTCAGAATTAGCGAAACAAAAAGGAATAAACCTATCGGAAGGAATTTATATTGAAGGAATGACTGAAAATAGTGCTGCAAAAAAAGCAGGAATAAAAGTTGGTGATGTTATTACTTCAATTGATGGAATTAAGGTAAATACAACACCCGAACTACAAGAAGTAATTGGTAAACATAAACCTGGAGATGCTGTTCAAATTAAAATAAACCGCGATGGAAATGAATCGATAATTGCTGTTACTCTTACGGGACAAAATGGAACAACAGCAACCGTTACAAGAGATGAAGGCGATATTCTAAAATCACTTGGAATAGCAATTGAAACAATTAGTCCTGAACAAATTAAAAAACTAAATATTGCTGGAGGAATAAAAGTTACTCAAATTAGCGAGGGAATTATAAGTAAATCAACAGATATGAAAGTTGGATGTATCATAGTAAAAGTCGATCGTCAACAAATAAAAGACAAAGAACAATTCATAAATCTAATAAAAACGAAAAATGGCGGTGTTTTAATGGAATGCCTATACGAAAAATCGAATGCCCATTATTATTACGGATTCGGTTTATAAAACAAAAAAGTCCCGAAAGTTATTCTTTCGGGACTTTTTGTTTTATAATGAAATTACATCAATTCAATTTCAGATATTGTAATATTTTGACCTACAGAAACAAAGAAATCGGAATTACCGAATCGTTCAACAGTTAACACATGTTTATTCGTTTTGTCGATATATTCCCACGAAATTAAATCAGTCCATTCTGTTGAATTTTCTATCCTGCTTTTTCCTACACTTTCTCTATCAAACAAATATTGAATATCAGAAAAAAGAATAGTTCCTGGAGGAACTTCACTCTTCTTAAATTCATCTAAAACACCTTCG
>Ga0302296_1000564_pt1 | contig 30366 bp, 27 predicted proteins | sample III_Fen_N3_1_FD_194546 | JGI IMG/M metagenome (GOLD analysis project Ga0302296, IMG submission 194546) | Peat permafrost microbial communities from Stordalen Mire near Abisko, Sweden - III_Fen_N3_1 | ecosystem: Environmental > Terrestrial > Soil > Wetlands > Permafrost | place: Sweden: Abisko...
CTTTTTGAATTAATTCCGACGAAAACCAGCTACCACCATGCGAAACTTCTTCGATAGCACTTTTAAGTTCTGGAATTCCAGCATGTTTCAAAATAAAACCTTTGGCTCCAGCTTCAAGCATACTATAATAATACTTTTCATCGCCAAATGATGATAGAACCAAAACCTTAATTTTAGGATATAGATTTACAACTTTTTTTGTTGCTTCTATTCCATCCATTTCAGGCATCGATACATCCATTAATATAATATCTGGTTGTTGCGTATTTAAAATATCTAATAGTTCAATACCATTTGATGCTTCAGCAATCACCTCTCCAATATTGTCGATGGTGATTACTTTACGAATGCTTTCACGAAACATTCTGTGGTCGTCTGCAATAATTACTTTTATCATATATGAGGGTTATAATTTCAAATATAGTGAATTTAATCAGTTATTACCAGTTTTTAATTGAAGTTTAATGCTTGTCCCTTTTTCTTTAGAACTTTGAATATTAATACTACCATTAATCGATTTTACTCGACTTTGCATATTCATTAGCCCCACTCCTTTATGGTCTGCCAATTTTGATGTTACATTAAAGCCTATTCCATTGTCGATATATTCAACAAAAAGATTCTTTTTTATACAAAATATTGTTAAAGTTACTTTGGTTGCTTTCGAGTGTTTTATTGTATTATTAATGCATTCGCAGAGTATTCTATATACAACTGTTTCAATCTTTTCATTGAAACGATGTCGACTATCTAAAGTTATATCGAAGTTTATACTGCTCGATTCTCGAACCTTATTTATGAAAGATTCTATTGCTTCAAATAGACCATAATTCTTTAATATATGAGGACTTAAGCGAAATGAAATATCTCGAACATTTTGGATCGATTCGTTTAGAAGATTTTCAATATCCAACAAAATTTCATCTCTATTGAAAGTAATATTGGGCTTATTCATTAATTGAATAAGTGCTTTTGATGCAGCAAGTGTTGGGCCTAAACTATCGTGTAAATCTTGAGAAAAGTGTAGTCGTTCTTTCTCTTCTGTTTCAATTACAGCATTTAAAACTTGTTGTTCTAATATTTTAGTTTTAGTAATATCACTTATCAAACCATCGTAACCAATTAGGGTTTCATCATCAAGAAGTGGTACGTAGGTATTTCTAATCCAGCGAATGTTGCCGTCTTTATGTATTATTCGGTGTTCAATCGAATTAGCGATTTTATTTTTCATTAATCGACGAATCTGAACATTTACAATTTTCTGATCATCGCTGTAAATAATTTTATACCAAAGTAATGAATCTTGAAGGAATTCTTCAACCGTATATCCTGTTACAGCGTAGCATCCTTCCCCATGAGTTGTTTTTATGGCAATATTATTCTCAATAGTAACATTATAAGTATAATCTGTAATTGAACTCAATAACATTTGTAAGCGAGCTTCAATTTGTTTTTCCTTTTTAATTTCTTTTTTTAATTGTTCGTTTAAAATGTCCAATTCCACAGTACGGTTTTTAGCTCGTTTTTCTAAAAAGGAATTTAAGTGTAAAATGGCTCTTTCCTTTTGTTTTCGCATGGTAATGTCGCGAACAATTATGGTAATTATGTAATTGTTTTCTGTTACTACTTTCGAAAATGATAATTCTAATGGAACTTCATTTTCCGATTTATGTAAACCAAATAATTCGAAAGTTCGACTAAAAACATCGTTAAGGCCTAATTCTATTTGTTCGAAAAGTATTTTACGAAGTTCAATATATTTTTCAGGTAATAATAATGTTATACTTTTTCCAATAACTTCGTTTTGTGTATATCCAAATATTTTTTCGGCTAATGAATTCCAGCTTATAATTATACCTTTGTTATTTATTGAAATAATAGCTTCATTTATCGATTCAATTAATCTACGATACTGCTCTTCGCGTTCCTTTAACTCTTTTTCAGCTTTTTTGCGTTCCGATATATCCTTAACTATCGAAAGAATGAAAAAATCATTATCACAATCAATTTTTAATAAGGTAATTTCTGCATCAAAATGAGTGCCATCAAATCGGCTATGTTTCCATTCAAAATTTTGGGGAATTCCATTAATAGATTTTTTTATTAATTCTTTTGCTTTAACCGTTGAAAGTATTCCATCAGTTTGATAGCTTGGAGAAAAATCATGAACATTTCTACCTAAGATATGCTCTTTCTCACAATTAAATACTTCTAATGATTTTGGATTACAATCGACAAAAAAACCATCTTTAACTATAACAATAGCATCATGAATATTTTCAAAAAAACTCAAATAAAACTTCTTGTTTAATTCATTATTCATAAATCACTATATTTTTATAATATACGTTATTTATTGTTATTTTTCTATAAAATCTATTGTTTTGTTTTAGAATCGACAATTCAAATATAGTAAAAATACGTATACATACAGCTAATTAAAAATTTTTTATGATTTCTTATAGAAAAGAAAAAAAAAGCCTCTCACCTTTTGAGTGAGAGGCCTTGGGTACCCGGAACCGGAATCGAACCGGTACAACCGCAATGGTCACAGGATTTTAAGTCCTGCGCGTCTACCTATTCCGCCATCCGGGCGAAATTTGTACCCTTAAAAATTAAAAGAGCGAGAGACGAGATTCGAACTCGCGACCCCAACCTTGGCAAGGTTGTGCTCTACCAACTGAGCTACTCTCGCATTTGATAAGCCGTAGGGCTTGTAAATGGTGGTGCAAATATATATACTTTTTCATACATAGCAATAGCTGCAAGCTTTTTTTTGCATTTTTTTTGCATTTTTTTGATATCACATTTATACTCAATTATTTATTAATGCATTTTTATTTTTATAAAGATTTCATGGTCTTTTATATTTTCGCTACCTTTCGTATACTAATTTATTGAAATGGATAAACGTCTTAGAAGAGTTGTAATTGCTTGTATTTTGCTGGTATTGATTATAGTAGTTGGCATGACAGGCTTTGTTCTTATCGAGCATCTTTCGTTATTTGAGGCTTGGTATATGACTATAAATGCCATTTCTACTTCGGGTTTTGGTGAGATAAAACAATTGTCGTACTACGGTAAATTCTTTACAACTTTACTCATTTTGGCAAGTTTTGGTATTGTTGGTTATGTAATAACGAGTGTTGCACAGTATGCAATAGAGGGAAATTTTCAGAAATATTTTAAACATTTACGCGTGAATCAGAAAATACAAAAGCTGAAAGACCATATAATAGTATGTGGTTACGGCAGAAACGGTAGACAAGTAGCTAAAGAATTTTCGCAATTTGGTCAAGATTTCGTTTTAATTGAATTAAACGAAGAACGAATTGAAACTATGATTCAAGAATCGGACTTTTTGTTTATTCATGGCGATGCTACAAAAGATAATATATTGCTATCGGCTGGTATAAAACAAGCCAAAGCATTAATAACAGTATTACCTTCCGATGCTGATAATCTTTTTGTAGTACTTACAGCTCGTGAAATGAATCCGGGTATGACCATTATAAGCCGTGCATCATACACTCAGTCGGAACATAAACTACGACTTGCGGGTGCAACGAATGTGATTATGCCTGGAAAGATTGGTGGTAGCCGTATGGCAAAACTTGTAATTCAGCCTGATGTAGTTGAGTTTGTTGAAACGGTAATGCTTCAACAAAATGCCGAAGATGTTAAATTATTTGAAATATCGTGTGCATGTCTTGAAAACTGTTCGATTGAAAAACGTTCGATTCGCCAATTGAGAATTCGCTCACATTCTGGAGCTAATATTATAGGTATTAAAAGAAGTGATGGAAATTATATGTACAATCCATCGCCCGACACTACCCTTTCGTGTTCCGATAAACTATTTGCACTTGGAACATTAAAACAGATTGAAGAATTACAAAGACTTTTAAATCAATTTTCAAAATGAGCAACATTTCCGTTAAAGCACAAGCAATAATCGACAAATTTAAACTTGAACCACACATCGAAGGAGGCTGGTTTAAACGTTCATTTCAATCGGAACAACAGCTTTCAAAAGATAGTCTAATAAACTGTTTTACAGGAACTCGATACGTTACTACATCAATATATTATTTATTACCCAAAGGAGAATTTTCTGCATTTCACCAATTATTACAGTATGAAACGTGGCATTATTATGCTGGTGATCCTATTATTATACATTGGTTCGATGAAAATGGAAACCATCAATCGAATGTTTTAGGTAATGATTACGAAAAAGGACAGATACCTCAACTAACAATAAAACCCAATACCTATTTTGCTGCTGAACTTGCACCCGAATCAGAATTTGCGTTTGTAGGATGTTCTGTAGCTCCTGGTTTCGACTTCGATGATTTTTCGCTAGCTGAAAAAGATGAACTGTTATCGCTTTATCCAGAACATGCTGATATTATAGCTCGACTTACAAAAGAATGATGGAAATTACCCTTCTCGGAACAGGAACATCGCAAGGTGTGCCAGTAATAGCTTGTCAATGCGAAGTTTGCCTTTCGAGTGATAGTCGCGACAACCGACTACGAAGTTCGGCTATGATAAAAGTTAATGGTAAAACAATAGTAATTGATGCTGGTCCCGATTTCCGTCAACAAATGTTACGAGAAAATGTAATGGACATTGATGCCATTTTATTAACTCACGAACATAAAGACCATATTGGAGGTCTTGATGATATTCGTCCATTCAATTTTCTGAAAGATCGTGGTATTGATATTTATTGCGAACCAAACGTTCAAACAACAATAATAAAGGACTTTGCATATGCATTTACGGAACATAAATATCCTGGAGTTCCCGAAATGAAATTACATTCCATCAACGAATCGGCATTCTATATTGATGATATTAAAATAGAACCCATTCGGGTAATGCACATGAATCTACCAATTTTAGGTTTTAAGATTCATGACTTTGCATACATTACCGATGCTAGTTTTATTAGTAAACATGAACTTGCAAAAATCCAAGGAATTAATACTTTAGTTGTTAATGCTGTTCGAAAACGAAAACACTATTCGCACTTTAATGTACAAGATGCGTTAGAGGTAATTGAATTTGTTCAAGCAAAGCAAGCATATTTAACCCACATAAGTCATGCAATAGGGAAATATGAAGATATGAGCAAAGAATTGCCAAAGAATGTTGCATTAGGCTACGATGGTTTGAAGATTTTGCTGGATTAGAACTAATCGTTATATTTGACATTCAATAACATTTGTAAGATTCATGCAAAAAAAAACACATATATCGCTTCCCTTTTCAGTTGAAACACAGAACGATTTACAAAAAATCATTGACCTAAAAGTTAAGGAAGATGTGCATATTGCATTTAAATTGTGGAAAGATTTTGACCTAAAAAGTCCTAAAAAGATGGAAGCACTTTCAATGTTGGTTTCATCGATATCAAATACTGTTGGTGGTTATATATTTTTTGGAATAGATTCTCAACGTCGCAAAGCATCTAGCTTCAGCTTTGCTGCTATTTCTCAAGATACAATTGAAAAATTAGAATATCATCTTCAAACGAGTATTTACCCTGCAATAAACAATCTCGAAGTAAAACGCATTCCCTTCGATTCGGATGAAATAAAATCTGTTCTTGTTATAAAAATTCCTAATAGCGATTTAGCTCCTCACATGGCTGAAGACAACCGTTTTTATAAGCGAATTGATTGCAAAGAAGCATTAATGCACGAACACGAAATTCGCGAATTATACCAACGATCTAAAAAAGCAGAATTAGATATTTACGCAATTCTTAATACCAATGGAATTCCTACACTTGAATCGGGTAAATTTCAAAAGGTAAATTTCTATCCTCGATTCTTGATTAAGAATGTTAGTTCAGTTATTGAACATCATTATAAACTGGAATTATATATTCCATCGGGCATTTACAATCCAAACTTTACAGTACTTCAACAACATTTTTCGAGACTCGAAGATCAATATTCGGTATTTTCTGTTTCGAACAGTAGCCCACTCTTTCAACACGAATTGGCCACAATACTTGACGCTAACTTAATAGTAGATGCTGATAATTTCAAAATCTTTGCAGAAAATGATATCATCATTAAGCTATACTATTCAAATGGTATAAAAACAAAGTATTTTAAATTACTCGACAGCTTCTTATATCAAAACAAACAACTCAGAAGTGAGGACTTTAGTGATCAATTGAGTTTGTTTGAGTAAGTTTAGCTATCTCTTTTCCCATGAAGTAATAAATGTACGGCATCATCAAGTGAACCAGCTTTAGTTACTGAACCAGAATTAACAAAGTAAATTTCATCGGCATTTTCAATAGTATTGAGTCTATGTGCAATAATAACCTTTGTAGTTGTTGATGGTAATTTTTTAAGAATTTCTTCTAATAATTGTTCTGTAACTGTATCGATATTTGCTGTAGCTTCATCAAGAATCAATAATTCTGGTTTACGCAATACTGCACGAATAAATGCGATTAATTGCTTTTGACCTAGGCTAATTCCATCGCCCGACGCATTAATTGGAGCTTGTAATCCACCATCGAAACGGAGAAGTAATCCATCTAAACCAGTATCTACCAAAACCTTAGTCAGAGCTTCATCGGAGTAATCAAAATAGCAGGCATTTCCATATAAAATATTATCACGAACAGTGCCTGTAAATAAGAATGGTTCTTGAAGAATAAAGCCAATTTTTGCTGTACGCATGTCAACATTCATCGAACGAATATCTGCACCTTCAAACAAAATACTTCCCGAACTTGGATCGTACAAACGCGACATTAACGATGCTGTAGTTGTTTTTCCTCCACCAGTTGGCCCTACAAAAGCATAGGTTTTACCTCTTTCTAAATCGAACGAAATATCGTTTAAAACCTCTTTCCCATTTGAATAAGAAAAAGACACATTACGAAACGACAACAATGATGAATTTTCTACTTTCTCTTTACTTTCAATTATATTTAAATCAGTGTCAAACGACAGTATTTGCGAAATTCTATCCCAACCAGCTAATGCTACTTGGAAATTAGCCCATAAAGCTGCAATTTGTCTCAAAGGATTGTAGAAATGAGCAACATATGCCAAGAAACTAATTAATAAACCGATTGTAAAACTACCTGTTGAAATCAAGTAAATCCCAAAAACAAGCACAACCATTTGCCCAATATTTGACGAAAGTCCATAAACAGGAGTAAAGGTGTTGTTGGCAATTCCAGCTTTTACTGCCGAATTGTAGTTTTCAACATTGGCTTCCTCAAAGCGTTGACAGAAATAATCGCGACGATTAAAAGCAATAATAACTTTAAAGTTCTGTAAACTCTCTTGAATTTCGGCACTTAAACTGCCAGTACTTTTCATATTATTTGCATTGCGACTTTTAACCCAAGGTGAAATTGTTTGTGTAAAAATCAATAATAACAATGCTGGAGCCAATGCTGCTAATCCCAGAGGAATATTTATCGTTAATAGAAAAACACCTGCACCAATCATTGTAAAAATACTTCCCATAAACTGCACCAGCGATTGAGAGAAGAATTGATTAATTTTATCGGTATCGTTATTAACTCTTGAAATCAGATCTCCAGCTTTATTTTGATAGAAGAAATCGACAGGCAATTCTTGTAATTTGTTAAAAATAGCATTGCGTAAATTGAATAACATTCGTTGTCCAACGCTACCCATCAACATGGTTTGTGTGTAACTGCTCAACAATGCGAAAAGATAAATAACGAGTAATATAATCGAGAATTTTATAACTCCGTCATAGTGTTTTGTTACTATATAATTATCAACCGTATGACCCATAATATAAGGACCAAGAAGGTTAAGTCCCGCATTAACAAGAATAAAAAAGATGGCAATGTATAGGTTTTTCTTTTCGGCTCCCATGAGCGAAAGTAGACGCTTTATTGTGACAAATGCACCCGTTTTTACTTTGCCTTGTTCTTGCGATTTATTTAAATTATAGTTCATAGTGACTTGTGCTACGTTGTGAATTATATATCTGAACATACTCAATACTCGAAGCCATTAGCTCTTCGTGCGTTCCCGAAGCAAGAATTTCGCCTTCCATCAATAAAATAATTTGATGATAATGCATAACAGACGATATCTTTTGAGTAACAGAAAGCAAGGTTATATCAGGGTAATTAATACGAATATTTTCCAAGATTTTTTGTTCTGTTTTATTGTCAACCCTTGCGGTAAAATCGTCGAGAAGCAGAATTTTAGGATTAAGTGCTAATGCTCGAGCAAGCATAATACGCTGTTTCTGTCCACCCGAAAGACTAGTACCTCGTTCGCTAACAATGGTATTTAACCCCTGAGGAAGTGAATCGATAAAATCACGTAATTCAGAAGTTTCAATAGCTTTTGCTAAAGATTCATCTGTAACCTTATCATTGAACGCAATATTTTCTCTAAGGCTCATATTAAAGATTACACTATCTTGAAATACAAAACCTATTTGGTGTTGAAAAGCTTCTTTATTATATGCATCGATGGGGCAACCATCAAATTCAATTGTTCCACTTTGGGGTTTTATTAATCCAGTAAGTAAATATAACATTTGACTTTTCCCTGCTGCTGTAGGACCAATAACCGCAACTTGTGTTCCAGCATTTATGCGCATTGAAATATTATTCAAAGCAGGTTTGTCGCCATATATAACCGAAATATTCGACATCGAAATATTTCCTTTCAATTCGCTTGTAATTGTTCCTGTATCTGCAGTGTCTTCAGCGTTTAAAACGGCATAAATTCGTTCGTATGATGCTGATGCTTGAGCCATTATATTACTCATAAAACCAATAATGATAATTGGGAAAATAAGTATAACCAAATACGAATTAAATGCAGCAAAATCGCCCAATGACATTGCTCCAGTTAAAACAAAATGTCCACCTAATGCCATTATAATCAACGATGCTAAATTGCTGACAAACACAACCATTGGAATTAGCGTTGCAAACAATTTCAATATCGATAAACCAAGATCTTTCGCTTTTGTATTGGCATCTAAAAATTTATTGTATTCCAAGGTTTGAGAGTTTAAAACTCGAACCAAAGCAGCTCCCATAATGCTTTCATTAATAACCTTATTAAGCCAATCGATTACTTCTCTACTTTTCTTAAATATCACCCTTACCTTACTTAAAACAAGAAAAAATCCACCTCCAATAAGTGGAATAATCATCAAAACTGGAATTGCCAATTTATAATCGATACTTATCAATAAAATGCTTGCACCAACTATTATAAATATAGATGAAGCAACAGAAACCACTGCCATCGACACAAAAAGCTTAATAGAATCGATGTCAGATGTTAAGTTAGTTAATAATTTTGAAGGATTAGCTTGTTGAATAAATTCAAAACTTTGACGTGAAATTTTATCGGTTAATTTGGTTCTTAAATCACGTGCAACACGTTCTGATGCATAGGTTTGAATTAACGTTTGTAAATAAGTAAATACAAAAATGACCAAAGCTGCAATCGATAATTCTAACAATATATTCTTATAATCGAACTGACCTTTCGAAAAATCATCAATTGCATGTGATATCAGTTTTGGAATTATAAGGTTTACTGCATTGCTTATTAAGGCAAAGATAATGAGGAAATAAACCAATTTTGAATATGGTTTTAGAACGCTGAAAATACTTGGTTTCGAAGCTTTTGGCTGTTTAGATAAATCTTTAGGCTTCATATATATATTACAATTAATAGAAATACTAATGGCTTAGACGAACAAGTTGAATAAACCTAAAAAAACTGTGCAAATGTAATGTAATTGGGCTTTCGAAAATGAAATAATCGGTGAATGTCCGAATAAGTTTGGTAAATCGATTTATGCTTTTTTAAAGTCTTTTACAAAAACACAAGCAAACATGGCTTATTCAAAAAACTTTGTATCTTTGCCCCACTATAAAAGCCCAGGTGGTGAAATTGGTAGACATACCAGCTTGAGGGGCTGGCGCCTTCACGGGTGTGCAAGTTCGAATCTTGTTCTGGGCACGAAAAAGCCTGATAATTTAATGATTATCAGGCTTTTTATTTTTAAGAAATTAAATGCAATTTCTTAAGATGTAAAATCAGAACTTTTATAATGATTTTAATGATTCTTTTTAATCAATTCAGCATCATTACTAACATTCATATTTCCTATAATTGAGTGTTCTGAATAGGTAAGTTTACTCCCACTATTGATTTTTACATCTAACTTAGTAATATCGTTTACATATATTTGAGCACCCGATTCACCATTAATTGTACAATAATCTCCTTTTATTGCATCGGCATCAATCACTGCACCAGAAGTTGCCTTTAGAACAATATAATTGATATTCCCATCAAGTTTTATATCTGCGCCTGATGTAGCGTTGCATTCCAGTTTCTTTGAATGTAAATTGCATTTTACATAACTACCAGATGAACTAACACAAGTAAATGTGTCAGCTCTAAAAGATTCCAGTATAAATACTTGTGAACCTGCTGAAGTATTTACAGCGCTTAGATTTGGTAAATCTATTTCAACAATAATTGTATCATTAATGAATTGATTTTTGGAAAAAACATGAAGTTTCCCATTTTCAACATCAGTATTAATTTGCGAAACGATATCTGAAGCTGCTGTTAAAGAAATACGGTAATTTTGTGATTGATGTATATATATCTTAATATTTCCCTCCACTAGCAAATCGTGAAATGTAGCTACATTTCGAACTAATGTTACCTTTTTACTCGACGACATCTTAGTCACTAAAAAAAACTTTGACATGCTAATAAATATTGTAATGGCTAATACTACTACTATTAATGCACCTAATAAGAGTTTGTTACTTGTTTTCATATAAGTAATTATTTTTGTTTAAACTTTGTATAAAAATTCATTATATCATCTATCGAGATTTCAAGCATATCGATAGTTTTAAAGAATTCGGGCAAATTCTGATTGAAAAACTGATCTTTCTTTAAGGTTTGAGTCTTTAAATATCCATCTGTAGTAACAAAGTATCCTATACCTCTTTTGTTGTATATTATATCATTGTCTTGGAGAAAATTATATGTTCGTAAAACGGTATTGGGATTAACTTCAAGTTGAACAGCAATATCTCTGATTGATGGAATTTTACCTTCTTCTATCCATTTTTTCTGCAATATATTTTCACAAAACAAATCTGCTATCTGGAGGTAAATAGGTTGACTATTATTAAATTCCATGGCTATAATTCTTTTTCTTTAATTTTGAAATATGTTACAATCAAAAAGAATGGAGAAAGTAACATCCATGAATATGAAAATATACTATTTCCAATTGATGTATTTAGACCTAAATTTATTTGAAAAGTCTGTGTTCCTATTGCTCCAAGGAAAATACGAGTATTTAACATTGAATACAGAATTAAAATTAAGAATGTAATTATAATAGTTAAAACTGTCTTTAAGAAATTATTCTTTTTAAATACTACTGATCCCAATAGGAATATGGGTTGAATTAACATATATTTTAAAATAGAATGAAAATATTCAGCATTAAAGAAAGGTTGAATATTTTCATAATTTCCTGTAGTAATAATAATTCCTAAAACATTTATAACAAATAAAATGATACTTGAAACCAATACTAATACTGGTGAAGTTAAAATCCATGCTACAAATAACCGTTCAATATTTGAAACGGGTAATGTTAAATAAAAAATAGCCTTAGGTGTGTTTCTGAATTCAGAAAAGAACATACTTGTAAAAGTAAATCCACATATAAATATTAAAGTGAGATTCCAGTCAGTAAGTTGAGATATACTACTCAGTTTAAAATATGCACTCAGTATTGTAATTACCAACATTAGAGCACTTATTGTTCCCATTCCAACAAGGAGAGTTTGACGGTTAATTAATAACTGTCTTTTGCAGAGATTAATCGTTCGATTTAGGTTAAAATATTGATTCATAATATTGCGTTTTATTTTAAAATTTCTAAAAATTGTCTATGATTACTAAGTACAGCACTAAAGAGTAACTCAATGTCTACATGATTGTCATTATTTTCATCCGATAAAACAACTGCATTGTAGCCACCTAAAGTTTCTTCTGCATACAAAACTCCGTCTTCATTAGGATTATTGATTTTTTTACAATGTAGTTTCGACGATAACTGTAAAGAAGAAGCATTTAACACAACAGAACCATTTTCAACTATAATAATGGGATCAATAATATTTTCCAAATCGCGCACTTGATGAGTCGAAATAATAAAAATTCGATCATCGGTAATTGATGAAGCTATCAGTTTTCGAAATTGACTCTTTGATGGAATATCTAAACCATTTGTTGGTTCGTCTAACAGTAATAATCGGGAATTACAAGCAATTCCAAATGCAATTAGAAACTTCTTCTTCTGCCCATAGGAAATTTGATTGAGCTTTTGATTTTCATCAAGTCCAAACTCAACTAATATTGATTGTAATTGAACATTATTAAATGATGGATAGAAAACCGAATTTGCTTTAACAAAATCTTTAATCTTTACGGCTTGAAGTGAAAACTCCTCTGGTATAAAAAAGATGTCTTGCAAAAATGCTGGCAATCGCTTTGTTGGATTATATCCAAACACTTCCAATGACCCCGATTTTGGAAAAACTAGTCCTGAAATAATTTTCAATAAACTTGTTTTTCCTGCACCATTTTTTCCAAGTAATCCATAGATATTACCAGGATTTAATTCTAAGTCTAAATCGTTAAATAATATACGATCACGCTTATACCCAAAATTTAAATTTTTAATGATTACCATACTTTTGAAATTAGTGTATTAGTTTACTAGTAAACTGCAAATATAGTAATGATTTTAATTATTACAACAATTTTGGGAAATAAATTATACTGTAAGAGAAAACGAATGCATTTCTAGATAAAGGATGCATAGTTTGCATTTTATGTGTATACACTGTACAACAATGCAGCAATAAAAATTTACTCCTTTAAGCTAAATAAAAACGTTGTTTATTTTTTGATGTAAGTAAATAAGAACTTTATAATCCGAGCAACGAGCTCACTTTCAACTTAATTTCATCTAAGCCAAAAGGTTTTTCAATATAACCGTTTACGCTATAATCATCACAATATTTTTGCATAACATCTTTCGATTTACCTGAAAGAAACATGATTGGTAATTCTGGTGAATGTGCTGTTTTTCCTGCTCTAATTGCTTTTGCAACTTCTAAGCCATCCATATCGGTTAACGATAGATCTAGAATTAAAAGATTGTATGATTCCTTTGATTCGAGTACACTTTTTCCATTGTCGGTAACTGAGCTATTTAAGCCCATCATTTTAATTATTCGTTGAAGTAATTTTTGATTTTGAAGTTCGTCTTCTGCTATTAAAATATGCATGTTCTGTTATTATTTAAAAAGGTTTTACTTCGAAAGCTGCTGGAAATTTTATTCCGCCAACGTATGGACGAATTTTAAATGACAATCCTTTAGCATTGCCATTAAGCATAAATCCCATACCAAGTGATTTTAAAGCACTAGCATTTTCACCTGACATTTTTTCTTTCAAATCGAAATTAACAGGTACCGTTAAAACAGCTGTTTCGCCTGGTTTTACTTCGAAATGATCGTTATATATTCCACTTATTAGTTCTTTACCTTGTATCAAAGCGGTCCACTCAATTTTATCGAGTGCCGCCTTTTTCTTATTCGGATTTGTAACAGAAATCTTCACATTGAAACTTACTGGAACTTCTTTGTCAAACAATAAGCTTCCTAAAACTGATAAACCTGAGTTAGGTGTTTTCTTTTCTTTTCGAAGTTCGTCGAGGTTTTTGCCTGAAATAACCACATTTTCAATTCCTGTATACTTAAATTCACAGGTTTTCAATCTGTTTAGTTTTGCTGCATTACAAGCAACTAATCCAAGTATAATTGAGACAAATAAAAGCTTCTTCATTCTTTACGATTCATTAATTACGCAAAAATATGATTTTTAAGGATACCGATTCTACTTATTTTTGAATTTTCAAATAAGTATAAATGCTATTGGTGGGCTAACCTTATAGGTCTAATATTGTAATGTCAAAAAGAATTCATAAAAATGAGTCAAGAATTAGCAAATATATTAACACAAGAGTTTGAAAATAAATCTATTAAAGAAGTATTACAAGAGATTGAAATACGCTATAATAGTACTAGTATTTTCACAACAAGCTTTGGTATCGAAGATCAAGTTATAAGTCATTTTATTTTTGAGAATAACATTTCTATTAAAGTGGCTACACTCGATACCGGACGAATATTCAAAGAAACATACAAAACCTATTCAAAAACTCTTGAGCAATACAAAAAGCCTATTCAGTGTTTTTTTCCTCAAAATTCTGCAGTTGAAAAAATGATTACAGAAAAAGGTCCATATAGCTTTTATGAATCAGTTGAGAATAGAAAAGAATGTTGTTACATTCGTAAAATAGAACCATTAAAACGCTTACTAGCTGGAAATAAACTTTGGATCACAGGCATTCGTGCAGACCAAAGTGAAAACCGAACTTCGATGCAGCTTTTTATGTGGGACGAAGGTAATCAGATAATGAAATATAATCCATTACTTAATTGGTCGCTTAAAGATTGTATGGATTTTGCAAAAAAGAATTCAGTTCCATATAACATTCTTCACGATAAAGGTTTTGTGAGTATTGGATGTGAACCTTGTACAAGAGCCATACAGGCTGGCGAAGATTTTAGAGCTGGTCGCTGGTGGTGGGAAGATAAGTCGAAAAAAGAGTGTGGACTGCATGGTTAATTATAAAATACGGTTTACTATAAGGTAAAATTTGATGATTTTGAAATGATTTATTCAAATACCCGTCAAACAAGTTTAAATAAGTATACAGATTACAAAAAACATAAAGATGTCAGAAAAGTATAACGAAAACCATCTTCGAGAACTCGAAAACGAAGCGATTTTTATAATGCGTGAAGCTGCAGCTCAATTTGAGAAACCAGCAATTCTTTTTTCGGGAGGTAAAGACTCAATAGTGCTTGTGCACCTTGCAATGAAAGCATTTTATCCTGCTCGAATTCCTTTCCCTCTTTTACATATAGATACTGGTCATAACTTTGAAGAAACACTTACATATCGTGATGATTTAGCAAAACAAGTTGATGCTGAACTTATCGTAAAATATGTTCAAGATTCAATAGACAAAGGACGTGCAGTTGAAGAAAAAGGAATAAATGCTAGTCGCAATAAGTTACAAACAGTAACATTACTTGATGCCATTGAAGAATTAAAACTTGATTGTGCAATTGGTGGTGGACGCAGGGATGAGGAAAAAGCTCGTGCAAAGGAACGTTTCTTCTCGCATCGCGATGAATTTGGACAGTGGGATCCGAAGAATCAACGACCTGAATTATGGAATATATTCAACGGTCGTAAAAATGTTGGTGAAAATTTTAGAGTTTTCCCTATTAGTAATTGGACTGAAATGGATGTTTGGCAATATATTTTACTTGAAAATATTGAAATGCCAAGTCTATACTATACTCATAGCCGTAAATGTTTTAACCGCGATGGCGTTTGGTATGCATTTGCCGATTGCATGACATTGAAAGATACAGAAAAAATTGAAGAACGTGATGTGCGTTGCCGTACAATTGGTGATATTACTTGTACTGGACTTACATTATCGAAAGCATCAACTCTCGAAGAAATTGTGGAAGAAATAGCTGCATCGAGAGTTACTGAACGAGGAAGTCGTACCGATGATAAACGTTCAGAAGCCGCAATGGAAGATCGGAAGAAAGAAGGTTATTTTTAATATGCAGATTAGTTACCGTACTAAAATGCAAATGATAAAAGAATAAAATTAAAAAGAAAAGACAAATGAGCCAAAGAGGATATTTAGATATGACATTGCTTCGTTTCTCAACAGCAGGAAGCGTTGACGATGGAAAAAGCACCTTAATAGGACGATTACTTTACGATAGCAAAGCTATTTTTGAAGATCAACTTGAACACATTGAAGCTACTAGCAAACGTCGTGGTGAAGAAGAAGTAAATTTAGCTTACTTAACAGATGGTTTAAGAGCAGAACGCGAACAAGGAATTACTATCGATGTAGCTTATCGTTATTTTGCTACACCACGACGTAAATTTATAATTGCCGATACTCCTGGCCATATTCAATATACCCGAAACATGGTTACTGGTGCAAGTACTTCAAACTTGTCGATAATTTTAGTTGATGCACGAAATGGTGTGGTTGAACAAACAATACGTCACACATACATTTCGTCCCTACTCGATATCAAACATATTGTGTTTGCAATCAATAAAATGGATTTGGTAGGTTTTAGTAAAGAATCGTATGACAAAATCAAAAAAGAATTAAATGATTTAGCGATAAAAATGAATGTTCGCGACTTCCATTTCATTCCGATGAGTGCGAAACTTGGTGATAATGTTGTAGATACATCAGAGAACACACCTTGGTACAGTGGTCCAACATTGTTACATTTACTAGAAACTATTGAACTAAGTGGCGACAATAACCTTAGCGATGGACGTTTCCCTGTTCAATACGTAGTTCGTCCATATAAAGAAGATTTTCATGATTATCGTGGATATGCTGGTCGTGTAGCAAGTGGTATTTTTAAACCTGGCGACAAAGTTGTTGCCTTGCCTTCTGAAATGGAATCGACGATACAATCAATAGACCTTTATAAAGATAAACTGGATGAAGCATATCCTGGTGATTCAGTTATTATTTCCTTAACTGATGATATCGACATAAGTCGCGGTGGAATGCTTGTTCATTCAAATCAAAAACCACAAATAAGCCAAGATATTTCACTTATGGTATGTTGGTTTAATGAGAAGCAATTAGTGCCTGGAAATAAGTATTTGGTACGTCATACATCAAGCGAAGCTAAATGTTCGATTAAGAGCATTGATTTTAAAATGGATATAAATACCATGGAGAAAAATAATGACGATAAAGTTCTAAAAATGAATGATATTGGACAAGTTACTATAAGAACAGCAAAAGCATTATTCTTCGATTCATATAAGAACAATCATATAACTGGAAGTCTTATATTTGTTGATGAAGGTACAAATGAAACCGTTGGTGCAGGAATGATTTTGTAGAAAACATAATAATATCTTATTTCATAAAACAACACCATATGGGGGCTAACTTTTAAAGTATTAGCCCCTTTTAATTTTAACTAATCTTTATTCATTTAGGATATTACTAAATTCATAAATTACTTCTTTTCTAAAAAAGCAATGACGTTTATCGAAAATTTCAATAAACGTCATTGCTAAAAAATGGAGATCTACTTTAAACTATTTATCATTATAAACAACAAAAAAAGTATTTCGTTTTTCAACTATTTTACCTTCAGCATTTTTATATTTTAAATCATAAATATAAGTTCCTTCAGCAACATATTCATTTTTAAATTTACCATCCCACGCTACATTAGGATCATTTGTAGTAAATATTCTTTCACTCAATCTATTAAATACTGTAAATTGATAAGTACTTTTATCTACAAAAGTAATAATTGGGCGAAAAGTTCTATTTACAACAACTTTACTAACAGGATTAAATGCATCAGGAATAAATGATCGATCCTCTTGGCGTAAACACACTTTATTTGATCTACAATAATTCGTAGTTTTATAAATTTTATTTGGTATTGCTTCAACATAATAACATTGCTCATTCCCTGGACCAGTTATTAACTCTAAATTATCTGTATATTGATATTCGGTTTTTTCTACTTCTAAATCACTAATAATAGAATATGCTTCCTCCTTATCAATTGAACGATACAAATCATATTTCGTAATACCTAATGGACAAAAATAAAAATTATTCCAATCCAAAACATTCGCATTGTCTGATTTCTGAATACGTAATAATATATTTGAAATAATATTTGACGATTTTACAGTATCATTGCACACATTTAATGCATACAATTTATAATAATTTTGTTTCAAAGCCACGCCTATAGTAGTATCATTAAACACTAATTCTGGACTTGCAACGACCGGAACATCAGTCCATGGTAACGCAGTATATTGTCCATCAATTTTATCTGAAACAAATACTTGAAAATGTTTAATATCAGAACTTAAATCAATAGAAAAATTAAGTTTGATATTGTTATCATTAACAACTTGAGTATAGTTACCATTCATTAAATTGGGATACTTTGGCAAAACAACCGTCGATGATGTCATATTCGAAGTTGTTTTTTGTGGATTACCTTTTACATCTGTTATTTCACCTTCAATATAATATGAATAAGCTCCAGCACCCGTAGTTATAACATGTTCATATATAGTATCTTTTGCTGGTACGGTTCCTAAAAATGTACTTACACCTGCAACTGATTTGTAGATATTATATTTATTAACTACTACTCCTAAGCCTTTGTACTTTGTCCAAGTTAATATATTCTTTACAGGACAATCTTGAAATTTTGATGTAACATATATGGTTTTCTGATTTTTATAGTTTTCTGTGCTCGCAGCTCCTCCTGCAAAACTACCCAGAACCAAACCTATTGAACTTTGAACAGTATTAGTTCCAATCCAAGGAATATCAGTTACTTTGCACGTATAAACGCTGTCTGTAATTTTAAAATTTTTAACTACTTTTGACCATAAAGGTGAATAATTAATTATATATGAGAGTTGAAATGAGTCTACATTTAGCTGATTATTATACCATGCTATTGTAATATTATTATTCAATGGGTTAATAGATACATATTTTATAGATGGAGGATCTTGTCCAAAAAGATTCAGTGAAAATGCAATTACTGAAATTGCCAATACTAGTTTTTTAACCTGCAATAATTTCATATAAAGAATTTTTATCAAGATGTTTAACTGCAATTGATTGTATTTGGTTTGGTGTTATATTTTTTAAAGTTTCAACAAACGTCTCGAAATATTCGTATCCAAAATTATATTCCAAAATCGTTTTTAAAGTATCTGATAATGCAAAAGGTCCATCAAAATTACGCAATAAATTACCCATCATATAATTTCGTACAACTTCTAACTCTTTTTCGGGTACAAGTTCATTCTGAAGCCGTTCTATTTCATAGTATACTTCTTTTATAGCCTCTTGGGTTACATTTTTCCCAACTTCAGAGGCTATTACAAAATAACCAGCATTTTTGTATGAAATTAAACCAGAACCTATTCCGTAAGTATAACCTTTTTCTTCCCTTATATTTGTCATTAAACGAGAGCCAAAATATCCTCCAAGAATTGTATTTACAATTTGTAGTTTGGGAAATTCTGGATCGTATTTATTTATCGTTGATGTTCCTATTCTTATTGCTGACTGTAATGCATCCTTTTTTTCAATGACAATTTTCTTTTCTATAGCAGGAATAATACTATGATCTGCTGAAGGAAGTACAAATAATTTTTCCCAATCGATATCTCCAAAATACCTATTTAATAATACGATATGCGATTCATCAATTTTCCCAGCAATTATAATTTTACAATTTTCTGCAATAAAATGTTGTGCATGAAAAGAACGAATATTACTAGGATTTATTCTATCAAAATCCTCTAATTCAGGATACATTCCATAAGGATGCTTTTCGCCAAACAACGCTCTGCAAAAATGTTTTTGAGCCATCAATTCTACTTTCTGACTATCAATTATAAATTGCTGTTTGCGTTTATTATTAAAAGTCTCAAATTCCTTTTCGGGAAAAAGCGGATATTTTATAACTTCTTCAATTAATTGTAAAGTTTCATCTAGATGTTTATGAAGAGAGTATATTGTAATTGATGCTGTATGTTTTTGAGTGTTATAATATATATAAGAACCTAAAAAATCAAGTTTATCTGCAATCTCTTCAGCAGAATGGAATAAAGATCCTTCGCATAACATCGAAACAACAGAATATGAAAGCATTGGAATTTTTTGCGTCCATTCACCAGCTTCAAAAATTATATCTACTTTCATTAATTCATGTTCGCCTGCATTTATCACATATACAGGAATTCCATTGCCTAATGCTCTTTTTTCAGCTTTTACAAAGTCTATTTTTTCAATGACTTTGAATTCAGGTTCTTTTTTACGATCTAAGATATCATTCATTGGGCAAATAATATAATGTACAACAGTTTTGGTCTACAAACAATTCATTTGCAACACGTTTAATATCTAATACCTTAACGTTCGAGTAATTTTCTAACTCCGAATTTATAAGATTTGCATCACCAAACAATTCAAATTTAGCAATATTCATAGCTTTATTCAAAATATTAGTTTCGCTAAACTGTATAGTTGATTCTATTTTATTTTTAACTTTTGTTAGTTCATAATCAAACAAAAAGCCTTCTTTTACTTTATTAATTTCGTCATCAATTCCTTTTTCAGCATCTTCAATACTTACTCCACTCATAATATTTCCCGAAAATACAAATAATCCTTCTTCTGTTTCTCCTGTTATATAGGCATTTATATCGCTAAATAACTTTTTATCTTGAACTAGTTTTTTATATAATCGCGACGACTTTCCATTCGATAATATATCAGAAATTAGATCTGTAATATAATAATCACTATCCAATCTATTACACATTTTAAATGTCTTATATATAGAAGGATAAGGAACATTACGATGAACCGTTAATGAGCGTTTTTCTGTTTGTTTAGGTTCTTTCGGTAAATTACGATAGGGAACTTTACGACGTTCTATTTTGCCAAACCATTTTTCAGCTAAATATTTTACTTCTTCAAAGGATATATTTCCCGATATAGAAAGAACAGCATTATTCGGAGCATAATAGGTAAAGAAAAACTCTTTTACATCTCCTAAAGTGGCATTTTCAATTTGTTCAACATTTTTCCCTATTGTTGCCCATTGATATGGATGAACTTTATATGCCAATGGTCTTAATAGCAACCATGTATCACCATATGGTTTATTTAAATATCGTTGACGAAATTCTTCACAAACTACATTTTTCTGAATGTTTAAATTCTTTTGCGAAAAATCGAGACACAACATTCTATCCGATTCAAGCCAAAATGCAGTTTCAATATTTTCCTTAGGAACGGTTATGTAATAATTTGTAATATCAGTATTTGTAAATGCATTATTCTCACCTCCAACTCTTTGCAATGGTTCGTCAAAACTTGGTATATTTACCGATCCACCAAACATCAAATGTTCAAATAGATGTGCAAATCCTGTTTTGTCGGGTGTTTCATCTTTCGAACCAACATCATACAACATATTGAATGCAACAAAAGGTGTTGTTTTATCCTGGTTGCAAACTACAGTTAAGCCATTATTGAGAGTAATTTTTTGTATTTCAATCATACATGTATTTTCAGAATATAAAGATAATTAAAAATTGTATGTATCCGATTGCAATACTTTTTTTGCTTGAGAATATTCGTTTAACATTTCATCAAATATTTCTTGAACCGTTTTAATTTCAGAAATATTAGCTGCAATTTGTCCTATTTCAATTTCACCTTCAGGTAAGTTTCCATCAAATATTGCTTTTTTAGCTCTTCCTTTTCCTAAAAGAGACTTTAATTCATCAATACTTGCACCATTCTCTTCCATCGACTGAACTTGAACTGAAAATTCATTTTTTAACAATCGAACTGGAGCTAGTTTTTTCAAAATCAACACACTATCGCCTTCAGCCGATTCAAAAACTTTATTTTTAAAGATGTCGTGTGCCGACGATTCCGCAGCAACTGCAAAACGAGATCCAATTTGAACACCTTCTGCCCCAAGAGCGAAAGAAGCTAACATTCCACGACCTGTACCTATTCCTCCAGCAGCAATAACTGGTAATGAAGTTGTTTTACAAACTAAAGGTAGTAAAACCAAAGTTGTAGTTTCTTCACGACCATTATGTCCTCCAGCTTCAAAACCTTCTGCTACAATAGCATCAACACCTGCTTCTTCACATTTTTTCGCAAAAGTTGAATTTGAAACTACATGAACAACCGTTATGCCATGTTGTTTAAGTAATTGAGTATATTTTTTGGGTGATCCAGCCGATGTAAAGACAATCTTAACACCTTCTTTTATAATAATATCAATAAGCTTATCTAATTCTGGATAAAGTAATGGAACATTTACTCCCCATGGTTTATTTGTTGCAGTTTTCATTTTATTTATATGCTCCAATAACACATCGGGATGCATACTTCCAGCACCTAGTAATCCTAAACCTCCTGCATTACTTACAGCAGAAGCAAGTTTCCATCCACTACACCAAACCATTCCACCTTGAATAACCGGATATCTTATTCCAAATAATGAAGTAATTCTATTTTTCATAATAAGTGTTTTTTTTACAAATGTAATGTTTTATTGATTTTTTTAACGAAATTTGTTAAGCATTCGCATAGAAATATATCGAAGAAATAGTACATTTGCATGAATGTGTTATATAAATTATGTTTACAAGCATGAAAATCAGAGTAATTTTAGCATTATTTGTCTTACTACCAATATCACTTTTTTCACAGAAAATAACTGAAAAAGCTGATGCGGCATTTAAGGCAGGACAGTATATAAAGGCAATCGATTTATATAGAAATGCCTACTCTAAACTAACCGAAGAAATTGATATAAAAGGTAAAATTGCATACAAAGTTGGCATTTGTTTCAGAGTTTTATCCAAACCAGAGCTGGCTGAATTATGGTTTGCAAAAGCGGTTGAACTTAAATATCCAAATCCCCTATCTTACTTATATTATGCCGAGGCATTACGTCAAGATCAAAAGTATGATGAAGCAATTGAACAATATGTAAACTACAAAAAAATAGTTCCCAATGATGAACGAATTGAAGCAGGATTAAAATCATGCCATATTGCAAAAAAATGGGAAATTAACCCATCTAAATATAAGATTGTAAACAATGCATATCTCAACACTGATAAAAGTGACTTTGCATTAACTTTTGCCGATTCAGCAGAAACACAAATTGTATTTACATCATGTTTTCATGATTCTACAGATATAAAAATTAATGGTTCTACAGGTCAACCTTTGGCACGTTTATTTTCAAGTACTAAAGATTCTAAAGGTGTTTGGAGTACTCCTAATTTATTAAATGAATCAATTAATAGTGATGGTGAACAAGGAAGTCCATCGATAAGTTCGGACTTTAAAGAAATGTATTTTACTCGTTGTATTAACTCTGAATTGACTAATAATACTTGTAAAATTTATCTATCAAAAAAGAATGGTGACGTTTGGGGCGATGCTGAGCAATTGAAAGTTTTAAGCATTGCATTCGACACTTTTGCCGTTGTTCAACCAGCTATAAGTCCTAATGGGTTAAAATTATATTTTAGCACAAATATACCTAAAGGTTTAGGTGGTTATGATATTTGGTATGTTGAAAGAAAAACTATTTATGATAAATGGGGTGATCCAATTAATGCAGGTGAAATAATCAACACCAAAGGCGATGAAATGTATCCATATGTTCGTTACGATAATACCTTTTTCTTTTCATCAAATGGTCATCATGGAATGGGTGGACTAGATATCTTTAGAATAAATAAAGATCCTAAAAACAAAGATCAAATTGTAAATCTTATGTATCCGATGAATTCAACTATGGATGATTTCGGAATCGTTTACGAAAAAAATGCTGAACGAGGATTTTTATCGTCAAACAGAAAAGGTTCAAAAGGCTACGACGATATTTGGCAATTTACATTACCACCAATACATTTTAATGTTTCTGGTTTCTTAAAAAATGAAGCATTAGGAACACCTATTAAAAATTGTAAAATCAAATTAATTGGAAACGATGGAAATGTAAGTGAATATGAAACTGATTCTTTAGGAGCATATCATTTTTCACTTAAACCAAGTACCAATTATGTTGTAATGGCTAGCTTAAAAGGATTCTTAAATGGTAAAGCTAAAATATCTACTGATGGTTTGGAAGAAAACAAAGAATTTAAAACTGACATTTTTATGTCTCCACTTGACATTCCAGTTGAACTACCAAATGTATTATATGACTTAGGGAAATGGGATTTACGACCAGAATCAATTGTGTCTTTAGAGAAAATGGTTGAATTAATGAATGACAATCCTAATATCATTGTTGAGTTAAGTTCACATACCGATGCACACCCAATATCTAAAATGACAAACGTTGAACTATCTCAAAAACGTGCTCAATCGGTTGTCGATTTCTTAATTAAAAAAGGTATTGATACTGCACGACTTGTTCCCAAAGGATATGGAGAAACAAGACCAAGAAAAGTAGATAGAAAAATAGCCTTTTTATATCCTTTCCTTCCCGAAGAAACAGTTTTAACAAAAGATTATATCGAGAAAATGCCTGCTGACAAAAGAGACATAGCTCATCAAATCAACCGTAGAACTGAATTTAAAGTAATTTCAACTAACTACAGCAAAGTAAAATAATTATGTCTACACCAGTAGAATCAAGATACCTGCAACGTGGCGTTTCGGCAGGCAAAGAAGACGTTCATAATGCTATCAAAAATATCGATAAAGGCTTATTTCCTCAAGCATTTTGTAAAATAGTTCCCGATTATTTAGCTGGTGATGAAGAGTTTTGCACAATTATGCATGCCGATGGTGCAGGCACCAAAAGTAGTTTAGCCTATATGTATTGGCGCGAAACAGGCGACTTATCTGTATGGAAAGGCATAGCTCAAGATGCCATTATAATGAATGTTGATGATCTTCTTTGTGTTGGTGCAACCGACAATATATTATTGTCATCAACCATTGGGCGTAATAAACGTTTGATACCTGGTGAAGTAATCGCTGCAATAATTAATGGTACAGAAGAAATTCTTCAATTACTTCGCGATAATGGTATAGGTATTTGGAGTACTGGTGGTGAAACAGCAGATGTCGGTGATATAGTACGTACAATTATAGTTGATAGTACTGTAGTATGCAGAATGAAACGTAGTGATGTTATTTCAAACCATACAATAAAAGCAGGTGACGTTATTGTTGGACTTTCATCTTATGGGAAAGCTAACTATGAAACATCATATAATGGTGGTATGGGTAGCAATGGTTTGACTTCTGCTCGCCATGATGTATTTGGAAAATATCTTGCTACAAAATATCCCGAAAGCTACGACACAGGAATTGATAGTTCAGTAGTTTACACTGGTTCAAAAACCTTAACAGAATCTATTGAAAATTTAGGTATTGATGCTGGTAAACTTGTTTTATCCCCTACTCGTACTTATGCACCAGTAATACAAGCTATGTTGAAACAAATGAAACAACATATACATGGAATGGTTCATTGCTCAGGTGGAGCACAAACAAAAGTCCTTCATTTTGTAGATAATGTTCATATCATTAAAAACAATCTTTTTGAAATACCTCCATTATTCGATATAATTCAAAAAGAATCGGGAACTAGTTGGCAAGAAATGTACAAAGTTTTCAATATGGGACATCGATATGAATTATACGTTTCAGAAGACAAAGCACAAGATATTATTTCAATAGCCAATTCATTTGGTATAGATGCAAAAATAGTTGGTTATTGTACCGAAAATATAGGTAAAAAGCTAACAATTACATCAGATAAAGGTGTATTTGAATATTAAGATAATTATATTCATTTTTTTGAAACTATAACGTTACGATAATCGAATAAGTAAAGCATTCAAACATGATGTCTCGTCATTTAATTGAATACAATGTTCAAAAGTAAAATGCAATAATTATGGAAGATTCTACTAGCAAAATAAAAATAATAGTTGTCATAGAGAATAAAATGCAAGGAGCTTTTATCGAAAGTTTCTTCGATCCAGAAAAATACTCAGTTTCAAAAATTTTAAATGGACTAGAAGCTTTTGAATTTCTCAAAAGCAATGAAGACATGTCTATTGTTGTCATTATGAGCTATCAACTTCCCGAAATGGAAGGAATAGAAATAATGAAAGCAGTTAAAGCATTTGGAAAAGAATATGCCTATATCTTTTTAACTGCCGATAAAACGGTTGAAAGAGCAATTGAAGCTATGAAATCAGGTGCAGTCGATTTTGTACCCAAATCTGGTCGATTAAACGAAGATTTACCTCCTATGGTAAATAAGGCTTTCGAAATGCAAAGCAGAAAATTAGAGCAAGAACGAATCAAACATGAACTTGATCAAAAGAATAAAGAACTTATAAAGCTTTCCATTGTTGCTCGTGAAACAACAAATGCTGTTTCTATTTATGACGCAAATTGTAATTTAGAATGGACAAACGAAGGATTTTCAAAACTTTACAAACGAATAATACCAGACCCTACTGAAATAATTGGGAAAAGCATTTTTGAAATAAGTAAAAATGTAGACATAGAAACAATAGTTAAGAATAGTATTTCTCAAAAAACTACTATTCCTTATACAACTGAAATTGCAATAGAAGATGAAACTTCACAGTGGATTCAAACTGCATTAACACCTATTGTTGACGAAAATAATGAATTGTTTAAATTAGTAATTATTGATACCGATATTACTGAAATAAAACTTGCCGAACATGAAATCATGAAGCAAAAAGAAAGTATAACGAATAGTATACTTTATGCAGAACGTATTCAAAAAGCATTATTATCATCAAGTGATATTCTTAAAAGTCACTTCCAAGATTACTTCATTTTCTTTAGACCTCGCGATATTGTAAGCGGTGATTTCTTTTGGTTTAAAGAAAGTAGTGATGGTAAAAAGCTATTAATTGCAGCAGCTGACTGTACAGGTCATGGTGTACCTGGAGCATTTATGAGTATGCTTGGAATGAGTGGTTTAAATCAGATTTCTCAAATGTTAAGTTATCAAGAAACCTTTTCTGCAAATGACTTATTAAATAGCCTAAGAAATTTCATTATTACGACCTTAAATCAGACTGGCAAATCGGGTGAGGCTGCTGATGGTATGGACTTAGCTTTATGTTTATTTGATTTTGAAAAACAACATTTACAATATGCTGGAGCTAATAATCCATTATATCAAATTAGAAATGGTGAATTAACTGTTTTTAACGCCAACAAAATGCCAATTGGAATTCACAAGAATGCTGATGTTCCATTTGGAAATAATGAGATTGATATTCTTCCAAATGATAAGTATTACATATTTTCTGATGGATATGTTGATCAATTTGGAGGAGAAACAGGTACCAAATTCTTCTCAAAAAACTTCAAAGAATTATTAGTCAGCTTAAATGATAAATCGATGGAAGAACAAAGTGATGTTCTCGCAAAAAAACATTTAGAATTTAAAGGTAAAGGCAAACAAACTGATGATATGCTTGTTATTGGTGTAAAAATATAACAATAATTTTAAAAGATTTATGTTTTATAATCTCCCATCTACATAATTGACAATAAAAAAAGTCGACCTATTTGAAGTCGACTTTTTTTATGATATAGTTATAATAAACTAATAACTAACCATTTCAAACGGAACATCAACAATTTCAGAATATCCTTCACCAGCTTCTAACATATCTTCATCAACTTCTAGATAATGCCATTTCATTTTAACTTTATTGCCATCATTAGCAATATCCTCAAATTTTGACATAATATCCATTATCATTTTTGAAGACGCTGTATTAAAATATTCTAGTTTAAAGTTAACTACTGTATCTGGGTTTGGTTTATTACCATACTCATCAATCCAACTTAAAATTGGGCCATAAAAAGCGGCTACGTTTTCAGGCATTGATTTTCCAGATAATTCAAAGATATTTGCAGCAGCATCAAAGATAACTGCAGGTGTATCTTCTGTCCCTTTTAGTCTAATTGCATCCATAATTATATTCTTTTGAAATTTGTATTACTTCCTTGAAATTGTTGTTTTTAAAATAAAGAAAAAGTCACCATCAGGCAATTTATCAAAATGATAAACTAACTTATGCCCTGTTTTTTTAACCATATCAATAAATCCTAATCCAGCTCCACCTTTTTCAGATAAAGAACCTTCCTTTAATTTTTTTAAATATAGTTGTTTTAATTTGTCTTTATCCAAACTATTCACAAAATCAATTGATTGGGTTATCTTTTCCTTTTGATTTGCATCAACAGCATTACCACTTATTATATGATATGCATTATCATCACGACCAACAATAAATATTCCATTACCTGAATATGCTGAATCAGATTGTTCAGTATCATCTGCATGTTTGCAAATATTTTGTAGACATTCTACCATTACATGGTAAACTTTTTTACGAACAGAATCATCTTCACTTACCTTCCCCATATTCTCATCAGCCATAGATGTGAATGTTTTAGTAATTTGATGATTCACTTCTCCTTCGTAAATAAGTGTGAATCCTCTTTGTATCATATCCTGATACAAGGTATAAACACTTTCTAAATGCGAACTATGAGGTTCCATATGATTAATTTTAAAGATGAAATGTTATAATATTTTTTACGTTACTTTTTCTATTATGTTAGATGTGATTTTGCTAAACTAATTGCATATCCAGCAATTTCATCCAAAGGTAAAATTTTATTTGCGGCACCTAATTTTATTGCTTCTTTAGGCATACCAAATACAACGCAGGATCGTTCATCCTGTGCTATTGTTTTAGCTCCAGCTTCTTTCATCTCTAATAAACCCTTAGCACCATCATCACCCATACCTGTCATTATTATACCGATTGCATTACGACCAGCATATCTAGCTGTAGAACGGAATAAAACATCTACTGCTGGTCTATGACGATTTACTAGTGGCCCTTCTTTTACCTCTACATAATAACGAGCTCCACTTCGTTTTAATAACATATGAAAATTTCCTGGAGCAATTAGTGCTCTTCCATTAATAACGGTATCGCCATCCTCAGCTTCTTTAACTGTTATTTTGCATGTTTCATTTAATCTATCAGCAAATGATTTTGTAAATTTTTCAGGCATGTGTTGAACGATGACAATTCCTGGTGAATCTAGTGGTAAAGCTTCTAAAAATACTTTTAAAGCTTCTGTTCCACCAGTTGAAGCTCCTACAGCTAAAACGACATCGGTAGTTTTTAACATACTCGTTTGGGTAGGTGCTGCTGGTATCATAACATCAGCTGAGTATTTTGGCTGAACTTTCATTGTCGATTCGGTACTTCCAACTACCCGACGTTTAACTCTAGCATTCGCTGCTGCTTTTACAACATCACAAATTCTAATTCTTGAATCTTCAATAAATTGTTTTGTATCCATTTGAGGTTTGGTAATAATTTCTACCGCACCATATTCCAATGCTTTCATACCTGTTTCTGTTCCATGAGCAGTTAAACTCGATATAACAACAACTGGAATTGGATGTTGAGTCATTATTTTTTTCAAAAAAGTTAATCCATCCATTTTTGGCATTTCAATATCTAATGTAATTACATCAGGTATTTCCTTTGCTATTTTAGCCGCAGCATAATAAGGATCAGCAGCTGTTCCCATTATTTCAATTTCTGGATCGCTTTCAAGAATTGAAGCTATAGTTTGTCTTACTAAAGCAGAATCATCTACTATAAGCACTTTTATCTTTTTATCCATATACTTAATTACCTAGAGTTTTTTCAATAAACTTATGTAGAACTTTTCCTGACTCAGTATAATAAATAATTTTTCGTCCAAGTTTGCCTCCAACACTTAATCCAACAATTGGAATATTTAAATCAGCTAATGTTTCTTTTGCAATTTGAATATTTCGTTCTCCAATATTAAAAGATGATATATGAGTGTCAATAATTTCACCACCTCCAAATATTTTAGCTGTAATAGTTGATTTTGAACATCCTAATTCTAACATTCTTTGTAATAATTTTTCGGTAGCTATATTTCCATATTTAGGCGTTGCAAGACCTTGACCATTCCATAATGGTAGCATATAATGATTTATTCCTCCAATTTGCCGAACATTATCCCACAAACATACAGCAACACACGATCCTAAAACCGTAGTAACTTCGTATGATGTGTCGCTTGCAAACAATGTTGCTGGATATAGATAATATTTATCCATTGTGCTTTATTTCAATCTTTTGAACTAATTACTAGAATAACATTCCATTTTCGTCTATTGCAGTTCCAGTAGCTTCTGTATCCATGTGCACATCTGGAATTAATACAGTAAATGTAGATCCATCATTAACCCTACTTTCTACAGAAATTGTTCCATTTAACATATCAGTAATAGCTTTTGCAACAGATAAACCTAATCCATATCCACTTGAAAGTGTATTAATAGTATTATCTATTCTTTTAAATCGATCAAAGATTAATTTCATTTTATCTTCTTCAATTCCTATTCCACTATCTTTTACA
>Ga0302296_1000568_pt1 | contig 30246 bp, 22 predicted proteins | sample III_Fen_N3_1_FD_194546 | JGI IMG/M metagenome (GOLD analysis project Ga0302296, IMG submission 194546) | Peat permafrost microbial communities from Stordalen Mire near Abisko, Sweden - III_Fen_N3_1 | ecosystem: Environmental > Terrestrial > Soil > Wetlands > Permafrost | place: Sweden: Abisko...
CTGCTCCACTTAAATTTACAGCTGGAACAAATCTAGGAACAACAGAAGCAGGTGCAGTTGAATATGATGGTACACACTTGTATTTCACAGCAGTGAATGCTGGTACAAGATATCAGTTAGATCAACAACCTGATACTTCAACTCTCCAATCAGCATACGGTTTAGGAAATACTATTTTAGCTACAACTGGTAGAAATCTTAATATTAATAATATTGCTGGAACACAAACAGTATTTGGTATGAATGGTGGTGTTGCTCCGACTATTGATATGGTAAATATTGCAAATACTACAGGTGTCACAACTGCAGGTGTTAGTGGTTTGCAAATTACATATACAGGTGGTGCTGCTGCGGTAGAATCTTCTGCTCAAAGAATTGATTTAACTGGTGGAACTACTGGTGGTGCTGGTGCGATTTGGAATGGATTGAGAATTGTTCAGGGAACAATAACCCCTGTAACAACAGTCCAAGATGTTAAGCTTGAAACTGCCGCATTTACTCAAACTATTGCAGGAACAACCAATATAAATGGATTAAATATCGCAACCGCTGGTGCATTGAGTAATACAACTGTAGCTGGAGTTATAAGTTATGCTGGTTTAAATGTTACAACTCCGAATGTTACAACGGGAGTTTCAGGTTCTTCAATAGAGTCTGAAGGTATTAAAATAAACCAAGGTTCTTATTCTGTAAACTTTACAAATGCGAATACTCTCGGAGTAAATGGTCTTAATATTATAGGTGGAACCATATCAACAGCAGCATCACAAAATGGAACTATAAATGGAATTAAACTAACAACAGCGGCACTTACTCAAACAACAACAGGTATAAGTAGAATCAATGGTCTAACTCTCGGTACTGCTGGAGCGCTCGTTCAAAACACAGCAGCTGGAACAATAAACTGGAAAGGTTTAGCTATACAGATGCCAGCAGTAACTCAGACAACTGGTACTGTGACTTCAACAGGTCTTGAAATCACAACAGCTGCAGTTACAACTGGAGGTAATGCTCAAGCTATAAACGTTATAGATAACTCTGGAAACAGTATTTTTAGTGTAAAAGATACAACAACTGGAGACAACAACTTTGGTGCTATAGTTTCGTCTGGTGCATTTATTGATAACACTTCAATTTTTGATGAAGAGTTTAATGTAAATAAAAATGCTACTGCTGCTACTGCCGATACTATAACTGGTCTTGGTGATACTAACGCTTTTGTTTTCGATACATTTACTGGTACTGCTACAACATTTGGTACACCAACAAGTGTCGTTGGTGGAGTTGGACGTTTTATTCTACCAGCTACATCTGGTACAGGATTTGTTTTTGGTATTGGTCGTGCCGTCGCTGGATACAGTGGAATATATTTAAAAGCAAATTTGCCTGTAGTTCAGATAAAATTAAAACCAAGTTTAGTTGCTATAACAGAAGATACTAGATGGGGATTGATGGCAGTAGCTACAGCTGCAAGTGGTACAAACGATGCAGCTCCAACTGACGGTATTTATTTTTCAAATGAAAATAGTACAACTTCTTGGGTAGGTGTTGTTCGTAGCGGTGGTTCCAATATTGGTACAACAACTTGTTCTGGAACAATAAGTACATCACAATATGCTGTAGGAAGAATTGTTGTTGAAACTTCATCTTTGGTTCACTTTTATATGGACTATGATGCATCAAATGGTATTAACTTTACTGATTGTGGAACTGTCGCTGTAAGTACTAGTCCAACTGCTGCTCTTACTCTTGGAATTATGAATACTCATACTGTTGCTACTGCTTCAACTATAGATGTCGATTATATGCGTACTTGGCAAGACGATGCGGCAAATCCTAATGCACCATTGGTTATTGAGCAAACACCAGTTGAGCCATTATTTAACGCAAAGACTGTATTGGCAGATCTTATGACATCTCTTGATCCTGAAGTTGCAAAGGGTAAATATTCTGATCGTATAGATACAGGTAGACTTGTTGCTGGTGTTGAAATGGTTACACCGAGATTAACAGCAGATACTATTTCTGTAAACAATATCGATACACAAGTAGCATTTAATCTACCACCAATATTTAACAAAGATACTGCTGGTTTTGCTGTGATAAAACAAGGTGATAGGAGAGTTCGTGTAGATTATAGTACTCCTTATATTTCAGAACCTTCTGTTAGTGCATCTCTAGTGTTTAATATTGCAGATAATATTACAGATATACTTGCAAATAGTGTATTTGATAATAAAGTTGATTCAATGATTGTAAACAATAGCAACAATGGATTTACAATTCTTATAAATAAAAATGCTCCTAGAGATTTACGATTCTCTTGGAATGCATTTGCAGTTTCTGATGCAAAGATATTTGAAAGTGTCATAGATGGCCTTGTTATAGAGGCGCCAGTTCAAGCTCCAACAACAAATAATACTTCAACAACTACAACACCAAATTCAGGTCCTATAATAGATTCAGCAACAAATACTACTTCAGCGCCAAGTTCAGACACTACATCATCAGATCAATCTACTCCTCCGACAACTACAATAGATAGTCTTCTTGCTCCAGTTCCAGAACCTGTTGTAGCTCCAGTACAAACATCAGATCAATCTACTCCAATTCCAACAACAGATAATACTACTTCTGTACCTGCTTCTGTAGAAACAGTTCCATCTATTACTCCAGTATCTACTGATTCACCACAAATATAATATGAAATTTTTTCAAAAAATTAAAAAATATAATTATCTAATTAATATTTCTATAATATTAAATATTATATTATTTATATTTTTATTGTTTTGTATATATCTTTATGTAAATAAAGGATATAAACCTATTAATTTTTCAAGAGAAGTGAGTACTGATTATAAATTTATTAGCCCCATTCTTGATTGTGAAGATAATAATACAGATACTTCTTCTTCTCTTATTTATTCAAAAATGAATGATTTTATCGGTAATTTAGTAAAAAAATATAATATACAAACAACTTCTGTGTATTATCGTGATCTGAATAATGGTCCTTGGTATGGATACAATGAAAAAGAATATTTTTATCCAGCATCACTTATGAAGTTACCTATTATGATTGCATTATTTAAATATTCTGAAGAGGATCGTTCTATTTTAAATAAAAAAGTTTTAATAAAACAAAGTGATATAGATAATGTATTATTTCAAAACATAAAACCTAGTAAACATTTAGAAGTAGGTAAGGAGTATTCTATGCTCGAATTGGTTAATTATATGATAAAAGAATCAGACAATGCAGCTTCTAATGTAATAAAAGATAATTTTCCATCAGATAAGTATATAAATGAAGTATTTAAACAAGTTGGTGTTGATACGCAAACAGACAATGATGAAATTGTTCTAAGAACAAAGGACTATGCTGGATTTTTCCGGGTTTTATACAATTCATCATATTTAAATAAAGAAAATTCTGAATTAATATTAAAAATATTATCTGAATCAGATTTTAAAGACGGTTTAGTCTCTGGAGTTCCTGATGATGTAGTAGTTTCTCATAAGTTTGGAGAAAGAAGTATTGATGGAAATGGTTTAATTTCTCAACTTCAGTTACCTACTGAAACAAAACAACTTCATGATTGTGGAATTATTTATTCTTCAAAAAATAATCCATATATTTTATGTGTAATGACTCGTGGTTCAGATTTTAAAAACCAGGAATCATTTGTAGGGGAGGTGTCTCATTATGTCTATGATAATATGACAAAAAAGTAATTTTTATTACTATGTTAAAAATACAAAAATATATTGAGTTTATATTTAAAAAAATAAATTATATCAAAAAATATATCTTATTATTTTTTATTGTATTTTTCTTTGCTCAGATATCTCCAGTTTATGCAATACAATTAAATAAAACTATTTATCAGATGGGGGAACCAATTTTAACAGTTGGTTCTGGTGGGCTTATTCATGTATTCAGTTATGAAAATGCATACGAAGCAGTATTACCAAGTTATGATAATGGAATAAACCTTTTGGATTATTTTAACTATGTTCCTATTGGTTATGGAAATTATGTAGCAAGGGAATTTGTCGTTGGTGATAGTGGATGTTATTTATATGGTTATAGACTAGAAGATTGTCAGTTAGATCCAGATTTTGTTAATGAATTTTTATTTACTGTTTTAAATCCACCTGATGGTGGAGATACTCCAGTGCTTGATACAGAGTTAACTCCTGTTACAAATAATTTAAACTATATACCAAACTATTTTCCAGAAGTAAGTATTACTTCGCCAGTAAAAGGTTCTGTTTTTTCTGATTTTTTAACAGTTGATTATAAAGCAACAGACAAAAATGATGATACTTTTGAAAAATCTACATATGGGCTTGGTTTAAATCCTGTATCTATTTTCTATTCAGATAAAATAGCAGAATGGTATGACTCTTTTGTTAATGAAAGTGATGAAATAAAAATAGCAGATAATCAGCCAGCTGTCGGTAAATACAAATGGTCTGTAAAAGATTTAGTTCCAGGATCTCTGTATCGAATAATAGTAGAAGCAAAAGATATGGCTTCATTTTTGGGTCAAGGAGTTTCAGAATTATTTAAGGTTGATTTTACTCAACCTGTTTTCACTGTATCCTCAAATCCTCCTGCTGTTAGAAGTGGGGAAGTTACAATTTCTGTTGATTCATCAAAAGATTTATCTGATATTCCGGAAGTAACTGTTACTCAAAATGGAGCAGCCACAAAGTTAGTTACAATGACTGGTAGTAAGAGTCACTATGAAGGTATCTATAATGTTATTTCAGGATTTGATGGTACAGCAGTTGTAAGCGTTTCAGGTACAGATATTGCAGGTAATACTGGAAAAGAGATTATTTCAGGTGGGACATTTAGTGTAGGTATGAACCCTCCATCTAGTCCAAAGATAAATAATTATACAGAAAATATTGTAACTAATAATGATTCTGTGGATATATCCGGTAGTGCAAGAGTTGATACAGAAGTTATCTTAATGGTAAATGGAGCCGAAGTTTCAAGAGTTAAACCAGATATAAAAGGGGCTTTTGCTTTTAGCGGTATCAAATTAGATAAGGTTAAAAATAATGGTTTGAATTATTTAAATATTGTTTCAAGTGATCCATTGGGTTCTTTGAGTACTCCTGCTGTAATAAAAGTTAAATATAATATTCCTCCAATAGTTAAAATATTAAAACCAATAGATAAAGATACATTAAGTAATATTTCAAATATAACAGTAGAAGGTAAGGATGAGAACAATGATACTATATTGTATACTTATCAGATTTTATCTTCTGCTTCATTTAATAATAAAATTTTTAATTGGATAACTATTTCAGACATAAATCCTAGTAGTAGTTTCCCTTGGAATACTACTGAAGTAGAGGATGGAAACTATATGATAAAAGTTATTGCTAATGACGGTACAGCAAAAACAGAATCATCAACAGTTGAAGTAACTGTTAAAAATGTTTTACCATTTTTCCGTTTTGAAGATGGAAGAAGTACAACTACAAATCTATCAAATATAGTTATCAAAGGTAAAGCACTAACCTCTACAAATATAAATCCGAGACCTAGTATAGTAAGTGTTGCTTATAGTATGGACAATGGCAAGACTTGGACACCTGTTCGACTTATAAATGATATTTATTCAGCAGAGAAAAAGTTCTCTGTTGGTTTTGTGGGATTAAAAGAAGGAGTTTATCCTGTATTGTTTAGAACAAAAGATAGTCGTGGATTTATAGGTAAGATAATCTATCCTATCATAGTAGACAAAACAGCTCCAAAAGCACCTATTGTTACAAGTCCTAAAATATTAAATGGTATAAATGTAAACGATATAAATGATGAAAATCTAAAAGTTAGTGGTTTACAGATAGGTATTAGTGGTTCGGTTGAGCCGTATAATACCGTAACTCTTTCTTACGGAGAAAATACTCTTACTACAAAATCTCTACCGACAGGAACATTTTCTTTCTCTGATGTTTCTTTTGATAAAAAAGATAAATATGATTTAAATTTATTTACAACAGATGAAGCTGGTAACAAGAGTCCTGTTATATCGATTCCTCTTTTGTATAATAATCTTCCAGTTATTTCTTTCATAAGTCCTAAACCTTTTAAGGGATTATCTGATAAATCTATAGTTTCTTGGAGTATAAAAGATATAGATAATGACAGTTTAAGTAATGTTATTGTAAGTTATCGTAACAAAGATAAGGACACTTTATTTAAGAACTTAGCTTCTGATGCAAATTCTATTGGTACTTATACTTGGGATACTACAAATTTACCAGAATCAAATAATTATGAATTAAAAATTTCTGTAAATGATAAATATAGTTCAACTTCTTCTGTTGAAAGTTTTTCTATTGATCGTACACCACCAGAGCTTTTAACTTTTGTTTATAATAAAGATCAAATAAATACAAAAGCTAAAAGTATTAACTTTGTTGGAAGTGGTGAAGCAAAAGATAATCTTTCTGGTATCGAATTTGTTGAGTACTCTATAGATGATGGCAATGGTGTTGTTAGTCCTTGGTATAAAGCTACAATTACATCTGGATATTTAAAGAATAAAGCAACTTTCAGTATTAATCATACGATTACAACAGGGGATGGAAGTTATAAAGTATATGCGAGAACCATAGATACTTCTGGAAATATATCTTCTCCCTTATCGATTTCTATATCTATAGATAAAACAGCTCCTAGAATAGGTGGATTTTTCTTAGAAAAGAATGATATTAATTTAAATCCTGATGATATTGGCAATATCTCTATATATAAGAATAGTACTTTTGTCTTCAATATATCTCTTGAGGATGATACAAAGAATGCTTCTATTAAAATAGGTAGTCAATCTTTTGTCTTAAAAAAGAATATTAGTTCTGGTTTGTGGTCAACAGATATATCTATGAATCGAGATTCTATAGAGAAAATATTAATAACAGCAGAAGATGGATCAGGTAATATTATTGAGGATAAAGAAATCGGAAGTATTTCTATTGTTGTACCTGGTATCGTTTCTGTGGACAGCAGTGAATTGATTGTTGGAGCAAACATTAATGTGTTAAAATTAGATAATAGTACAAATCAATATAATGATTTTAGTATTTCAAGTGATGGTTCCTCTAGTGTGTCTTCTAATCAAAGTGGAGAATATAATCTTGTGTTACCAGCTGGAGAATATAGATTAGTTGTTTCTGGTTTAGAAATAAATACTTTGAATTATCCATTGAAGTTAGATAGGCCTTCTATTGTTAATGTTAATTTTAATGTATCTAAAATGTCAGGAATAATGAAGTTTATTAATAGTATTTTAGGAATTTTTAAATAATTAAATGAAAAAAATATTTATCATCACAATAGTAGTCTTAGGTGCAACAGCCTTGATTTTCTTTTTAGTTAAATTTTTTGGGCAAGGTTATCTTTCTGAATTAATAGGTCAAAATACAATACAGAAAAATAAGACTATATATTTACAAAAAGAAAAACTTTTAAATCAGAAAGTTCCATTTTTTGATTTAGTAAGTACTGGAGATAATCGTATAAAATTATCTCAATTCATAGATAAACCGTTTGTTGTTATTTTTTGGGCTAGTTGGAATACTGAATCAATCAATCAACTAAAGATAGTAGATGAATACAATTCTTCAAGGGCTTTGGCAGACAAGATAGTTCCTGTTGTTTTAATAAATAGTTTAGAAGATTTAAATGTAGCTAAATCTTTTATTCGAAGAGGTGGTTATAATATTAATACAGCAATAGATACAAAGGGGGATATTACTGAAAGTTTTAATATAAAGAGTTTACCAACTGCATTTTTTATAGATAAGAGTGGAATCATAAAAGAAATTTATACAGGTGTTTTAAGTAAGGGTATATTTGTGGATAAAATAGAGCAATTATTACAATAAATAGTATATAATATAATCATATGTCATCTTATTTTTTAGTTAACAATTTTTATTTTGCATTTGGTATTATCGGATCTATTATATTTTTAATGATGGCATGGCTTTCATTTGATGCGTATAGGTTACAAAAAAGTATTCCAACATTAGTTAGATTTTTAGGGTTCTCTTTTGTCTCTTTATGGGAAGTTATAAATTCTTTTAATGTAAATAATGAAGTTCTGAAATATGTTGGATTTATTATTTTTATAATAGGACTTATTCTTATTGTTTCTAGTTTTATTCAGTCTGAAAAGTTGGCAGTAAATGCAATCATTGTAATACCAGCTTTTTCTCTTCTTAGTGTTTATTTCTATTCAGTTTCTGTTGTTTTACTTCTTACTATTGCTTTTTATGCATATTTACAATGGAAAAGGGAATATAATCGTACTTGGATACCATTTTCAATAGGATTTGTATTACTATCTATTCCGTATATGATCAACATTTTTTTTACAAATATTGATCAGGTTAGTTTTCTTTATATATTAAGTTTATCTATTGAATTATTAGCTTTTTGTACTTTAGGTTATTGGGTTTGGCAGTATATGAGACTTCGTATTCATGAGAGTTTTGTTATGATAGCTGTCGGATCTACTTTTTTATTGGCTACAATAGTAACTCTCGCTTTCTCTACTATTTTGATTGGGCGTATTTCAACTGAAACTTCAAATAATTTACTTAGTGATGTAAAAGTTCTTAACTTTGCTATCGAAAATATAAAAGAAGAATCCCAAGCAAAAGCTGAAATCGTATCTTTAAATAAAGATTTAATTACTGCTGTTGATAAAAAAGATTTTGTTTCCTTGGAAAAAGTTTCTGAGGATTTATTAGAAAAATATAAGCTCGGATTTTTAACTGTTACAGATGGTGATGGTAGCGTATTGGTTAGAGCTCATACTCCATCGTTGAAGGGTGATACTCTTTCAGGAGAAAGAGTATTTGAAGAAGCTATTTTAGGAAATAATACTGTTTCCATAGAAGATAGTAAGGTAGAAGGATTTTCTATTAGAGCTGGTGCTCCTATTTTATCTAAAGATAAAATTGTAGCAACTGTAATAGTGGGAACTCAACTAGACAATGCTTTTGCTGATAATTTAGAAAAATTTACTGGATTAAAAACTTTTATTTATAACAATGATTTATCTATAGCAAGTAGTGCTATAAGTTCAGATGGTAGAACTCGACTTGTTGGAGAGAGATTAAACAATAATAATATAGAATCTTCTGTTTTGGCTAATGGTGATATTGTTACTAGTAGTACAAAGATTTTTGGTACACCTTATTATTCTGGATATGCTCCACTTTTAAATAATGATGATAAAGTCGTAGGTATGATTTCTGTTGCTAAGCCACAACAAGATATAGTAAATATAGAAAATGCTACCAATAGACTAACTCTTATTACTGTTGTTATAATCATGCTTATTTTAACATTTCCAATATATTCTTTATCAAAGAAATATATGGATGGTGAATAAATATGACAGATGATAATAAAAAATCTATATATAGTAAGATTATTATAACCAATGTGGTTTTTTTGTTGTTTTTTATTATTTTTATTTATTTATTTTATAATTTATTTCTCTTAAAAAACTTTGTTTCTCTTGAAAGGGATCAGGTTATAAGAAATCTTAATAGAGTTGATTCATCTCTAAGTACTATTGCAAATAATCAAAATATTAAATTAAAAGATTGGTCTTCATGGGATGATACTTATAAATTTATTACTGATAAAAATAAGGCATATATAGATTCAAATCTAACAAATGAAACATTAACTTCTCTTCGAATAAATGCAATTGTTTTTCTTAACGATAAGAATGAAATTGTATACAGTAAATATGTTGATATAGATAATGGTAAGGATTTACCTCAGAGTAATCTAGTATCTTTTATAAAAAATAATTCTGATTATATCACTAGCGTTAATAGTGGAAATACAAATATTATAGACTTACCAGAGGGTGAAATGGTAATATCTGTAGCTAACATTTTAAAAAGTGATAATAGTGGAAAACCTAAAGGAAATATAATTTTTGGTTCATTTATTGCTGATAAGGTAGTTCAAGACATAACTAAAGTAGTTGGTTTTCCTGTTGTTATACATCCATATAGTTCATATAATGAATCTGAGGATATATCTATAGTAAAAACTAACATATCAAAAACAAATAAATATCATTTAATATCTAATGGAAATAATACAATCGATGGCTATGAAGTTGTATATGATATTTATGATAAACCTATTTTTATAACAGAAGTTCAACTACCTCGTGATATTTATAATCAAGGTAAAAATATTGTTTATGTATTTTCTATTATAGTTACATTAATTATGTTGACCTTCTTTATTGTTTTATTGATTTTAATAGATAAATTTGTTTTACATAGATTAATAAAACTAAAAGATGAAGTTTATTATATTAGTGACAATAGTGATTTTTCAAGAAAAATAGAAGAAGGTGAAAATGATGAAATAGGGGATTTAATTTTTATTATAAATAAAATGTTTGAGAAGATTAAGATTTCTCACGAAAAGGAAATAAAGTTTGATGAGTCAAGTAAGATTACAAATGAAAAAATAAAAAACCGAATGGAAGAGATAGATAAGCTAAATAAACTGATGGTAGGAAGAGAACTAAAGATGATAGAGCTTAAAAAAGAAAATGCAAAATTAAAAGAAGGAAAGGTCAATTAATAATTTTAATTAATTATAAAATATGGAAAAAATAGAAACAGAAAATATTATAAAAAATGATGATATAAATAAACCTAAAAATAGTTTATGGAAGATTATTGTTTCTGTTGTTGTGATAATAATTTTCTCTTGTTTTGTTACATATTTATATTTATCTAGTAATTCCTCTTTGTTATCTAGTAAAGTAGATAATAGTAATAAGCTATGTGACGGTGTTAAAATAGTATTTTTCCCTGGTGGAAATGAAACAGATAGTTTTGCTAGTGTTGTTCATAATGGAGCTCTCGCAGCAGAGAGAGACTTAGGAGCAAATGTTGAATATGTTTGGTCAGATTGGAGTTCTAGTAAAATGGTGAGTCAATTTATTGATGCTATATCAAAATCTCCAGACGCTATAGCAATAATGGGACATCCTGGATCAAATGTTTTGAGTCCTTTGGTTGATGAAGCTGAAAGAAAAAATATTATTGTTACTTCTTTAAATGTTGACCTTCCTGATTTGAGAGAGAGGTATTCAAGTAAGGGTTTTGGTTATGTAGGACAGTCTCTATATAACTCTGGGATGTTAGTAAGTAATGGATTAATACGAAAATATAATCCAAAGGAAGGCTCTGAGGTTATTGTGTTTGGAGTAGATCCTATAGCAGACCCTAGTCGTTATGAGAGAACAAAGGGTGTTGTTGATGGTCTTAAAAATGATAAATTAATTGTACATGAAATAACAATGCCTCTTGCTGTTCAAAAAGATCCAGAATCTTCAGTTACTGAGAAGATGTTTTCAGATGCTTTAATAAAATATCCCAATACTAAGGTTATAGTTACTGATCATGGAGCACTAACTGCTTCTGTTCCTTTACATCTTAAGAATTTAAATAAAAAACCCGGAGAAATAATAGTTGCCGGTTTTGATCTATCTGTTGATACTGTTGTGGGTATTAAGAATGGGTATCTTGGTTTAGTTCTTGACCAACAACCATATCTTGAAGGATATCTTCCTATTCTTCAAGCTTGTTTAACAAAGAAGTATGGATTTGCTGGTTTATATGTTGATACTGGTATAGGACTTATTGATAAATCAAATGTTGGATTTATATCTGACTTAGCATTACAAAAAATTAGATAAAATAAAATCGTGAATATTAATAAAAAAATTATTAGTTTCTTAATCTTAAGCGTCTTAACGGTCTCTATTGTTTTTACTTTTAATTCTATTAGTACTCTTAGTAAAAATCAGGCAGACAATATTGATTTGTTTAAGAAAGAGTTTCTTGAATTAAGTAGAGAGCTTTTTAATAAAGATTATAATTTATTTTTTGATAATATTGATTTTCAAAATAATAATAAATCTCCTAAAAATAATAAACAATTACTGGATTTTATAACAAAAACATATTCCAAGAGTGGAGATGTAATTGTTATGAATATTTCTGATGGGCAAGTTACTGACGGTTTTAGTAATTCAAAGATGACAACTCTTTTTGATAAATCTATTATAGATGGATATTTAAAAGAGAATATTTTAAATCAAAAAACTGATTTCGATTTAGATAATTTTGATAAATTTAGTGCTGATAAAACAAATACAGTGATTCCAAGTAAGGTTCATTTTAGAATATATAATGATTCTGGAATTATTGTTGGTTATGGGCAGGATTTTGTAACAGCAAAAATAAGAATAGAATTTATTGAAAGACAAAATGTAATTTTATTTAAATCACAATTCTATCTAGCTATAGGTATCTTTGTTGGTATTACATTACTTATTACGCTGCTTATGATATTTATAATGCGTTCTATAATAATAAAACCATTACAAAAAATATCAGCAGCTGTTGATGTTATAACAAAGGGTGATTTAACAAAAAATGTAGATATTAAATCAAAAGATGAATTTGGTTATTTAGCAGAATCATTCAATATAATGACAGGTAGATTAAAGGAGTCATATGCCTATTTGGAAGATAAAGTTAAAGAGAGAACTTCAGAACTTGATATAAAAGTTAAAGAAATAACTCAAAACAATATAGAGCTAGAGAATAATAAGATAGTAATTCAAAACCTCCTAGAAGATTTTGAGGAAGAAAAAAATAATGCCGAGAAGTTAGTTGTTATTCGTACAAAAGAACTTAGTGATGAAAAAGCTAGACTACTTGCTTCTATTAATAGTCTAACTATGGGTTTTGCTATTGTAGATATTAAGGGTAACTTTATGATTAATAATCCTTCTATCTTATACATATTAGATGTTCTTGAAAACATAAAATCATTAGATGAGATATCAACAATTCTTGATATTAAAGGTGAAAGTCTTTTGAAGAGATTAGAGAAATGTATTGTTGATAAATGTATTATCGAAATGAGTGAACTTATGTTTGGTAAAAAATATTTAAGATTATTCCTTACACCAGTATTCTCATCAGATAGTGTATGTATTGGTGGAGTGCTTCTTATTGAAGATATAACAGAAGCAAAAGTCTTAGAAAGAAGTCGTGATGAATTCTTTGCTGTTGCTTCTCATGAATTACGCACACCACTTACTGCAATTCGTGGTAATACAGAGATGATATTGACTGATTACAAAGATAAAGTAAATGATTCTGATGTAAAAGAAATGCTCACAGATATAGATGAAGCAAGTGTTCGTTTGATAGGTATAGTAAATGACTTCTTGGAAGTTTCTCGTCTTGAGCAGGGAAATATTTCTATTAAAAATACAAAATTTGATATGTTGAATGTAACAGAGAAAGTTATTGCTTCTTTAAACAATGAAGCAGAAAAGAAAAAATTATCTTTGAAAATAATTACTCCTAAAAAATCATTACCAGAAATTTATTCAGATAAGGATAAAATAGAAGAGGTTTTATTTAATCTAGTTGGAAATTCTATAAAGTTTACAGAAAGTGGAAGTATTTCTATATCTTTTGAAACAGTAGATAATAAATTAAAAGTACTTGTTTCAGATACCGGAAAGGGTATTTCGCTTAAGAATGAAAGTTTGTTGTTTAGAAAATTCCAGCCAGCAGGGGATGATATACTTGTTCGTGATGTTACAAAGAGTACAGGACTTGGTTTATATATATCAAAAATGATGATTGAAAAAATGGGTGGAAACATTGGTCTTGAGAAATCAGAACAGGGAGTAGGGAGTGTATTTTTCTTTACCATTCCAATTGTTTCGTGATATAATAAAGTATAGTGTTTTACCAAAAACCTGTATTATTACTTAACTTTTTAAAAAATGCCTACACTATTTTTAGCAGAAGATGATCCATTGATGAGTAGAATGTACGAAAGAGCTTTTAAGCTTAATGGTTTTGATTTAAAAATTAGTTTTGATGGAGAAGATGCAATTAATACTCTTAAATCAATGAATCCTAAACCCATTGTGGCTCTTGTTGATGTTATGATGCCAAAGAAAAGTGGATTTGATGTTTTAAGAGAGATGAAACAAGATGAATCTCTTAAAAATATTCCAGTAATACTTCTTACTAATCTAGCAGGAGAAAAAGATGCAGAAAAAGGGTTAGAGTTAGGTGCAGTTTTATACTTAGTAAAAAGTCAGTACAGTCCAAAAGAAATTGTTACAAAAGTTAAAGAAATTTCTGCTGGTTATGAAAGAAAAGAAGGTATTCCAGAAGTTAAAGTTAGTATTAAAAATATAGAAGAAAAATAATTATATTATATGAGTAAAAAACAAAAAATTTTCAACATAGTTATTTCATTTATAGCAATTATAGCTGTATCTTTGGGTGGTTATTTTTATTATCAGCTTAGAATATTAAAAACAAATCCACAAACTGTTGCAAAAGAAGAATCAGATAGTTTGATTTCTAAAATTTCTAGAATATATTTATTACCACAAGAAGAAGATCCTACAGTTGCGACTGTTTCTGACCCAGAAGCTTTAAAGAGTCAATCATTTTTTAATCAATCTGAAAAAGGGGACAAGGTTTTGATTTATACAAAAGCAGGTAAGGCTATTCTGTATCGTCCTAGTATTGATAAAATAATAGATACAGCTCCTATTTCAAATAATACTAAGCCAGATAGTACAAATACTACAGTTGATTCTCCTTCTGTATCAACACCTTCAGTTTCAACATCAACAATAAAGACTCCAACTACTACAGTAAAAACTCCTACTAAAAAATAATTAAAAGTTTTTTATTTGTTTTAGAGTTTTTTGTTTTTAAATACAAATGTCCATTTTAAATAGAAAATTTATTAAATATTTATTTTCAATAGTTTTTATAGCTATTGTATTTATTCCTTTTTCTTATTTATATGCAGCATTATCCTGTTCTATAACTACATCTGCGGCTTGTACTGGAACAGTTCTTCTTCGTATGTCAGGAAGTACAAATGCACATGCTGAATTACCAAGTCAATCAACAGCTACTTATGCAACCAATGTAGTTTGTTGTAATGGTGTTACTGGGCTAGGAAATTCTTGTGCAGCTAGCAACAATGTAACTATAGCTAGACTCTCAGGTTCAACTGGTACAAATGCTCATGTAGAAAAGAATGATCAGACTAATACAAACTATAATTCTCAAAAAGCTTGCTTATCTAGTACTTTCGCTGGAGATGTTTTAACTGTTGGTTACCAGGCAACTAACTGTACTGGTTATGACACAACTTTATTTTCTATGTCTGGCACTACTACAAACTCTCAAGTAGGGATACCTACTGCTTATAATAATAAAGTCTGTGCGAAGGTTGTATCTCAGTCTGTAACTTTTAATTTAAATAATAATAGTGTTGGTTTTGGAAACTTAGTTCCAACAGGCTTAAGATATGCTACATCTGATGGGTTAGGAAGTTCATCTGAAACAGAATCATATAATATTACTGTAAGTACAAATGCTGCATCTGGTTATGGTCTTTATGTAAGTGGTGATTCACTTAAAAATGGAGCAGCGGTAGTTACTCCAATCGGTGGAACAAATATTACTCCTTCTGTTGGTTCAAAAGCCTTTGGTATTAGAGCTGTAGCGACTGGTGGATCAGGTGCTGTTGTAACTCCTTATAATGGAACAGGTTTTGCTTATGATGCAACTAGCTCAACACCGACAACTGTAGCTTCTTCTTCATCTGGTGACGGGGTAACTACAACTTATTCAGTGAGAACCGTCGCAACTATTGACTCACTTCTTAATCCTGGAAATTATTCTACAAATTTAACTTATTTCGTAACTGCAAATTTCTAAATAACTGTGGATAACTATTTATTTATAAATATATATATGTTAGAATAAGTATATATAAAGGATTTTATTATTAATAATTATTATTTAAATTTTTATGAGAAAATATATAAGTGCGATTTTAGTTGTTGGGATGATTTTAATAAATTTTGGTTTTATGTCACCCGAAAAAGCTTTTGCTGCATCTTTGACATCAGTGTCAGATACTGTTACTAATCTAACAGCAAGTGCAACAGCTGGACATACAATTAAGTTCACTACTCCTACTGGTATTCCTGCAAGTAAGACAATTGTTCTTACTTTTAATAACAGTACAGCTACAACTGGTGTTACCGCTTCTGATGTAACTGTATTAGATAATGTGGCACCAATCACAGTCAATGCTGGAGCTCCAACTACTACAAACTGGGGTTTTACTAATGCTTCTCCTGTTATAACATTTACAACAGGTACAGGTACTATTGCAGCTGGTCATACCATAACTATTACATTTAATGGTACAAATAAGATAACTAACGGTGTAGTTGGTACAACAACTCTTGCTATTAGTGGTACTATGGCTGACTCAGGTGTTCTGTCTATGGCTATAATCGCTAACGGTGTTGTTGCTGTCTCAGCTTCAGTTCTAGGTAGTATTTCATTTACTGTATCTTCAAACTCAATCTACTTTGGTAATCTTAGAACAGGTGGTCCTTGTTTTGCTCAAAACACAGATCCAGGTAATGTAACTTGTCCTACTGTTGCAGAAGCAGAAGCCTTCAATATGATAGCTGGAACAAATGCTCCTACTGGTTATACAATAAGTGTTCAAGGTGATACACTAACTTCAGGTGCAAATAGTATTGCAGCACTCGCTTCAAATACAGCATCTACTCCTGGTACAGCACAATTTGGTTTGAGAATGACAGCAACTGGTGGTTCTGGTGTAGTATCTGCTCCTTATGCTGCTTCTGGTTATGCTTATACAGGTACAACTTCAACAGCTGCTCCTGTCGCTTCTTATACTGGTCCTAGTGCTAACACTACATATTCAGTTCGTTATCTAGCAAACATTGCAGCATTAACACCAGCCGGAAGTTATACTACTGCTCATACTTATGTAGCTACTGGTAACTTCTAGTCTGTAACATAAATTCCTAATGAACTTAAATAGAATTATTACAAAAATAACACTTCCAATCATCACATTATTTGTGGTGTTTGGTTTTGTTTTTATACAAAAAGCTTCTGCTTTAACTATTTCACCAGCTCGTATTGAAGTAAGTGGGGATGCCGGTACAACTATAACAAAAGATATAACTCTATATAATGACAGCAAGAATGGAACAGAAACTTATTATGTTTCTTATTCTAACTTCGAAGCTCAAGGAGAAACAGGTAGTCCTAAATTTGTTGAACCTAAGAACGATTTAGGAACTTGGATGACTACTCCAGGAGAATCTTTTACTGTAGAAGCTGGTGGTTCAAAAATAATACCTTTAACTATAACTATACCTAAGGATGCATATGCTGGAGGACATTTCTCTGTTGTATTCTTTGGTAATAATCCAAATGCTAAAGATGGTGGTCAGGTTTCTGTTGGTGCAAAGACTGGTACTCTTGTTCTTCTTACTATAAATGGAGATGTATTGGAAGCTGGAGGATTGGCTGATTTTAAAACTAAAGATAGTAAAATATTTTATAATTCTTTACCTATTTCTTTTCAATATAGATTCAAGAATGATGGTAACGATCGCGTAAAACCAGAAGGTGATATAACAATTCACAATATGGTTTATTTTCCAACAGCTCACATAGATGCCAATGCTGTATCTGGAAATATTCTTCCACATAGTACAAGACTTTTTGATATAGACTGGACAAAATCTGATTCAAAAGTAAAAGTATCAAATACTGCAATATCTTCTTTCTTTGAAAGAGCTTCTTATCAATGGGAAAATTTCGCAGTTGGTCCTTATATTGCAAAAATAGATTTATCCTACGGAACAGAAGGTAATCATAGTAGTAAATACGCATTCTTCTTTGTTTTCCCTTGGCAATTACTTATTATTATCTTCGTTATATTAGTAATAGTTTTCTTTATCGGCAAAAAACTCATTAAAAGATATAATAAATATATAATCAAAAAGGCTCGCATTGGTAAACACACACAAAGCGATGCTCATCATGATTAAATTATTATCTTCTAAAAAATTCATAATAGTTTTAATTTTCTCTTTAGTAATAGCTCCACAACTAGTAGTTGCTTTTACTATTATAAATACATCAACAATTAGAATATCTGCTCAAGTGGGAACAGGTACACCATCAACAGGTGGTGGAGGAGGCGGGGGCGGAGGAGGAAGTAGTAGTGTAAGTACTGTACCTATTTCTATGCCTACTACTGTAAACTTTTCTGGTATGGCTTATCCATCTTCAAAAGTTACTATTTTAAGAAATGGTAGTGTTGTTATAACAACCGTTGCAGATCAACAGGCTCGTTTTTCTACTTCAATAAATAATCTAGATACTGGAACTTATAACTTTTCTGTTTACGGAGAGGATTCAAATGGAGTAAAATCACTTTCATTTTCTTTTCCTGTATATGTGACAGCTGGTACTACTGTAAATATTGGTGGAATATTTCTTTCTCCAACTATCAATATAGATAAATCAGAAGTTAAACAAGGTGATGATTTGATTGTTTATGGACAAACTATTCCTAATACAAATCTAAATATTGTGTTCCATTCAGATCAAGAAATTTTAAAAAATACAAAAACAGATATTACTGGTTTATATAAATATACAATGGATACAACTCCACTTGAATATGGTGACCATATTGTAAAATCAAAAACTATAGTTAATGAAGAAGTTGGTGCTGTGAGTCCTGAGTTGCCATTTATAGTCGGTCTTGTTTCAAAAAAGAAAGATAATACTGTGACAGGTTGTGGAACTCTAAGAGGAGACTTAAACTGTGATAAGAGAGTTAACCTAGTTGATTTCTCTGTTATGGCCTACTGGTATAAGCGTGTTTCTCCACCTGCAAAGGTAGACTTAAATGGTGATGGTAAAATATCTTTAGTTGATTTTAGTATAATGGCATTCAGTTGGACAGGATAATATGAAAAATAATTTTAAAAAAATAATAGCTTTATTTATCTTTGCTTTATGTATTTTTGTAAACAATAAAGCAGATGCTTCTTTCTTGTCTATAAAACCATCAAGTGATTCTCTTAGTAAGGATGAGCAATTCTATGTAGATGTAAATCTAAATACAGAAGGTAAAATTATAAATGGAATAGAAGGTTCTGTGTCTTTTCCTGATAATATTTCTTTTGTTAGAGCAGAAGAGGGTAATTCAATTGTAAATCTTTGGGTAGAAAAACCAGCATTAAGTGACGGTTCTGTAAAATTTTCTGGAATAATTCCCAATGGTTTTAGTGGTGTTATCGATCCATTTAATCCAGACAATAAACTTCCTGGTTTAATTATTCGTCTTATTTTTGAAACAAAAAAAGAAGGGGACTGTAATATTTCTATTTCAAAAGCTATTACTACACTAAACGATGGATTAGGAACCATAGATAATATAACACCAACTAGTGCTAAGATTTCAATACAAAATATAAGTAATCCGTATATATATAAAACATCCAACGATGTAGCCCCAGAACTATCTGCTTCTGTTGTTCGTGATCCAAATATTGAGAATAATAAGTATGTTTTAATTTTTGATGCAAAAGATAAGCAGACTGGAATAAAAGAGGTTTTAATTAAAGAAGGATCAAGACCTTGGAAGAAAATTGAGAGCCCATATTTATTGGAAGATCAGAGTCGACATAGTATAATTACTGTACAGGCTACAAATTATTCTGGTTCTAGTATTGCTATAAATATAGATGCATTACCTTATAAACTAATTTCATTTATAAATATTATTATATTGATATTTATACTTGTCGGGCTTTTATTTATTATTAAAAAATTTTATGAAAAATACAAATAGATTTTTAGTCAGTTTTTTATTCTTTATCTTTTTATTGTCTCCGATTTATTATGCAAAAGCTGCTAATATAGGATTTTCTCCTTCCTCTGCTAGTTATCAAGCAGGAGATACAATAAATGTAAAAGTTTATGTTGGAACAGATTCAAAATCTATTAATGCTATTTCTGCAACAGTAAAATTTCCAAGTGATATATTGTCTCTTACTTCTATATCTAAGGTTGGGTCAATAATAAATCTCTGGGCACAAGAACCATCTTTCTCAAATGGAGACGGTATTGCTTCTTTTGAGGGTGTTGTTTTGAATGGCTATACAGGTAATGCTGGAAATGCTGTAACTCTTATATTTAAAGCCAAAAAGAACGGAACTGCAAATCTTAGTTTTAATTCTGCTTCAGTATTAGCAAATGATGGTAATGGAACAGAGGTTTTATATAGTAAGGGGTCTGGTTCTTTGACTATTGCAGCAGCTAAGACTCCAGAAGTAGCTCCTATTAAAAAAGAAGCGACTGTCACTACTCCTGTAAAAAAGGAAACAGCCCCAGCTAAGGTTGTTGTAAAAGATACAACAATTGTTGTATCTGAAATCAAAAATAATACTTCAAAATATTCTCCAAATAAATTCTTAATAACATCACCACAGCCAGTAGCTGATAAATCATATTCAATACAAATAGATTCAATGAGTCAGATTATCTGGACTGATGATGGAACTCATATTTTCCAAGCGCCAGTTCTAGAGAATGGAATACATACTATAAAGGTTAGAGCTGTAGATATGAATTCAGATAATCTAAGTGGTTCTATGAGTTTCTCAACTACAATTCTAAGAGTTCCAACTATTACTTACTATCCTACTGATTTATACGTAGATCAATTTCTTGTATTAAAAGGAACAGCAGATCCTGCTGTTGATGTTGAATTAACTCTTACAAATATAGGAACAGGTGCAGTTATAATAGATAATGTTCCTACAAATGGTGATGGTAAGTTTACTTATGTTCCTGAAAATAAAATGCCATCAGGTGTCTATTCTGTAATGGCTCGTACAACAACTCAAAATGGTATCAATAGTGACTATACAATCCCAATACAAATAGCAAATAAGGAAAATAAGATTAATTTCTTTATTTCAATGTTTAGTAACTATATGACAATATTAATACCATTTATTGCTTTGATTGCTCTTGTTATAATCCTACTAATATATTCAATCTATCGTATTAAGAGATTTAATCTATATGTAAATAAAAAGTTATCAGGAGCTGAAAATATTATATCTAAGAGTTTTGATATTCTGAATGAAGATGCTGATGAAGAAATTGAAATATTTAAGAAAATAAGAAGCAATAAGGTCCTAAATAAAGAAGAACAATTATTCTTAGGAAAATTCAAGAAAGATATAAAAGAAGCAGAAAAGGTTATTGAAAAGGAAGTAGAAAAAATAGACTCGAATTAGCATTATTTAATATTATTTTATATAATATTAATACTTTATTAGATTAAAAATTAAATTATGGAATCAAAAAAAATAGAATTTTTTAATAGTTTGTCATTTATTACATTTATTTCAACTTTATTTGTCTCTATTTTTTTCTTTATTCCATTTGTTCCCATTAATCTATCCGCAAGTAAAGGTTTTCTTATATTTATAGGAATAACCTTATCTGTATTCTTCTGGTTAATATCTCGTCTCGGAGAAGGGAAGTTTACTGTACCAAAGGATAGAATTATTCTATTTGCAGGTATAATTCCATTGGTTTTTCTGATATCTTCATTTTTTTCTCCATCATTGTATCTATCTTTATTTGGTAATGGTTTTGAGGTTGGAACATTTGGATCAATTCTTATAATGTCTTGTATCTTCTTTTTGTCATCTATTCACTTTCAAAAAGAAAAAAATATATGGATATTTTTTGGTTCCTTGTTTATAAGTTCAATAATAGTTTTAATTTTTGAATTATTTAATATATTTATAGGGTTTGATAAAATATCACCAACATTTTTACTTGGTGTTTCTTCTGGTAATCTAGTTGGAACATGGAGTGATTTTGCTTTATTTTTGGGTCTTATTGTAACTCTATCTATCTTTACTATTGAATTTTTAAAGACTAGCAAAATTCTTCTTATTGCTCAGTATTTTATTTTAATTTTTGGACTTATTTTTTTGATAATAGTAAATATGCCACTTGTCTGGGTTCTTGTTGGTATTTTTTCAGTTGCTATATTTATTTATAAAATATCATTACAAAATAAAACAATTGAAATTGTTGGTAATATAAAAAGTAAAAATAAATTTCCTTTTGTTGCTCTTGTTTTTATATTTATATCAATTTTCTTTTTAGTTAGTAATAATTTAGTTAGTAGTTTTTTGTTGAATTATATAAATATATCAAATAATGATGTTTATCCTTCTTTTGCAACTACTTCACAAATAGCTTATAAATCTATTATTCAGAATCCGTTATTTGGTACCGGACCAAATACCTTTTTGGCAGATTGGTCTCTATGGAAACCTATAGATATAGCTCAAACTGCTTATTGGAATATAGATTTCTCTTACGGTTTTAGTTTACTTTATACACTATTGGTTTCAACTGGTATATTGGGATTTCTTTCATTACTTTTATTTATAGCAACTATTTTTATTAAGAGTGTTAAATCATTAAAAATTGCTTTAAGTAATACTGTCTCTAATTATTTTATTTTTTCAACAATTATAATTATTATTTATTCTTGGGTTTCTATAATATCTTATAATCCCAATATTATAATAGTATCATTAGCTTTTGTTTCAAGTGGAATATTAATTGGTATTCTTGTTCACAAGAAGGTTATACCTGTTAAACAAATTTCATTCTTAAATGAAGATCGTAATAATTTTATTTCTATATTTATATTAATGGTTCTTATGATAGGAGCTCTTTCTTTGACATATATTTATGTTGAAAAATTTAGTTCAATTATTTATTATTCAAGTAGTTTGAGTAATAATAATACAACAATAAAATCTCTTTCTAGTTCAGAAAAGATGCTTTCAAATGCAATTTTCTTGGATAAAAATGATGCATATTATCGATCATTGTCTGGAATATATATAAAAGAGATGAGTATTATTGTTGCTGATAAAACAATTGCACCAGATGTATTAAAATCAGATCTTCAGTTGCTTATAAATAAAGCACAACAATCTTCACAATTAGCTATAAATCAAAATCCTAAGAATTATTTAAATTATTTAAATCAAGGTGATGTTTATGGTTCATTTGTATTATTACCTGTTGATGGTAGTTATGAAAAAGCAGTAGCTTCATATGATAAAGCATTAAAGTTGGCTCCATCTAATCCAAATATTTTATTAGCAAGAGCTTCTCTTGAATTTATTAATAAAAATAATCCTGAAGCAAGAAAATTTATTAAGCAAGCACTAGATTTAAAAAATAATTATACTGATGCTATTTTCTTCTTGGCACAGATTGAAGTTAACGAGGGTAATATGGCTGAAGCTATAAAACAAGCAGAATATGCTGCTTCTTTGAGTCCTAATGACGCTACAGTATTCTTTAGACTTGGTTTATTGCGTTATAATAACTCTGATTATACCGGCTCCATAGATGCACTAGAAAGAGCTGTTATTATTGATAGTACTTATGTAAATGCTCATTACTTCTTGGGTCAAGCATATCAAAAAGCAGGAAGAACAGATGATGCATTGATTCAATATAAACTATTAAGTAAGGCTTTTCCTGACAATCAAGTACTTAAGGATGCTATAAGTTCAATATCTTCACCTGTGTCTACTACTATTCAAGCATCAAGCACTACTACAACAAACCCGACAACTACAAAAAAAGTAAAACTTCCATTACCAGCAAAGAAATAATATAGAAAATGGTAAAGAGAATTTTTACATTTCTAAATAAAGAGCTTAATGGCGTAAATGAAGCAGCCTTGCTTCTTGGTATATTTACTTTTGTATCTCAATTACTCGGATTAGTTCGAGATAGAATGCTTGCTTATATTGTTGGACCTGGACCAACATTGGATATATATTATGCAGCTTTTCGTATACCTGATTTTCTTTATATATCTGTTGCATCATTGGCATCTGTTACTGTGCTTATGCCGTTTATGATGAGTAGAATGAACAGTAGTGATAATAATAAAGAAGCTCGTTCATTCTTGAATAATATTTTTAGTGTCTATATTTTATTTATGGTCATTATAAGTATTGTTGTAGCTTTATTGATGCCATATATTGCAAGATATATAGCTCCAGGTTTTACTGAAACACAATTATCTTCATTGGTTATTGTTAGTCGTATTATGTTACTTTCTCCTATATTTATAGGACTATCAAATTTAATCGGTACAGTTACCCAATTATTTAAAAATTTCTTTGTATTCTCATTAACTTCAATTTTTTATAATATAGGAATATTATCTGGAATAATTTTCTTATATCCTAGATTTGGTGTTTATGGTCTTGCTTATGGTGTTATTATCGGAGCAGTAATGCATTTATCTATTCAGATTCCTATTGTTGCAAAACATAATTTTCTACCAAAATTTATTTCTAAAATTAAATGGAATGAAATATTTAAGGTTGTTAAATCATCTCTACCTAGAACCTTTACACTTTCTTGTAATAGTTTAGCTTTTATTGTACTTATTTCTCTTGCTTCTACTTTAAAGCCAGGATCCATTTCACTTTTTACTTTTGCTTATAATCTACAGTCGGTTCCTGTTGGTATTATTGGTATATCATATTCTGTTGCTGCTTTTCCTGTTTTAATCAGGTCTTTTACTGAAAAGAATATGGATGATTTTATTAAGCATATTATTGGAACAGCTCGTCAGATAATCTTTTGGTCAATGCCCATAATAACTCTTCTTATTGTTTTGCGTGCCCAGATTGTTCGTGTGATTCTTGGTTCAAATACTTTTTCTTGGTCTGATACTAGATTAACAGCAGCTTCAATAGCACTATTTATAATATCATTAGCAACACAAGGATTAGTTCTTCTTTTTGTTCGTGGTTATTATGCTGCTGGAAATACAAAGAAGCCACTTATCGTAAATGTACTATCTTCTGTGATGGTTATTGTTTTTGCTTATTTATTTGTTTATATATTTAATAACTATCCAACTACATTATCTTTTATTGAAGATATTTTGCGCGTTAGAGATGTTTCTGGTACTGTAATGCTTGCGCTACCTCTTGCTTATGCTCTTGGTTCTATTTTAAATTTTTTTTTAATTTGGATTTTATTCAAGAGAGATTTTTTAAAAAATACATCTTCAAAATTATTTATTACATTTAGAGACAGTTTATTGAGTTCTTTGGCTATGGGTGTAGTTGCTTATGTATCACTCGGACTATTAGATAATGTATTTAATATAAATACTGGTTTTGGTATTTTCTTACAAGGATTTATATCAGGAATTATTGGTATTGGTTTTGGTATTTTAATATTATTTATATTAAAAAATAGAGAATTCAATGATTTGTTGAATGTTCTAAATAAAAAATTCTGGAGTAAGGATGTTATTGCTCCTGAGCAGGGTGAGCTTTAATTTTATCTTATTTTAAAAACCTTTTATTTTAAGGTTTTTTTTGCTAATATAAGGCTATGCAGGATATTAAATCAATTAGAAATTTCTCAATCATAGCCCATATAGATCATGGAAAGAGTACTTTGGCTGACAGAATGCTTGAGGTTACTGGTACTATTGAAAAAAGAAAAATGAAAGACCAGGTTCTTGATTCTATGGAACTTGAACGCGAAAGGGGAATAACAATCAAAATGCAGCCTGTTCGTATGGATCATACTTTTGAGGGTAAAAAATACACCTTAAACCTCATTGATACTCCTGGGCATATAGACTTCTCTTATGAAGTATCAAGAGCCCTAAAGGCCGTAGAAGGCTCTATATTGCTCGTAGATGCAACTCAAGGAGTACAAGCACAAACACTAACAACTCTTCAAATGGCTCGTGATTTAGGGCTTGTTATAATTCCAGTTATTTCAAAGATAGACTCACCTTTAGCATTAGTTGATGAAGTAAAAATGGAAGTAGCTTTGTTGCTAGATATTGATCCAGATACTATTTTAATGGTATCAGGTAAAACTGGTGAAGGTGTATCTTTGTTATTGTCTGAAATTATAAAAAGAATTCCATCACCAAAAGAATATGAAGTTATAAGTTCAAGTGGTAGAGCTCTTGTGTTTGATTTTAAATATGATAACCATAGAGGAGTTATAGTTTATGTCAGAGTTATTGATGGTGAATTCAGAAAAGGGGAATCACTTGTTTTTGCTGTATCTGCTGAAAAGTTTATTTCTCTCGAAGTCGGAATATTTTCTCCACAAGAAGAACCAAAGGATGTAATCGGTACTGGAGAGATTGGCTATATAGTAACAGGGATCAAAAAACCAGGTATTGCATCTGTCGGAGATACTATAACTTATGCCAAAAAACCAATGCCAGCACTTGCTGGATATATGAATCCTAAGCCTGTTGTTTGGGCTTCTATTTATCCTGAAAGTCAGGATGATTTCAATAATTTAAAACAAGCACTTGGAAGACTAAGATTATCTGATTCTTCATTCTCTTATGAAGAAGAATCTTCTGGAACATTAGGACGTGGTTTTCGTTGTGGATTCTTGGGTATGCTTCACTTGGAAATTATTACAGAGAGATTAAATCGTGAATTTGATTTAGAACTCATTGTAACAATGCCATCTATTACTTATAAAGTACAACTTCGTAATGGAAAAGAAGAGATTATTTATTCTCCACATCTTTTTCCTGATGATGGTAATGTTGTTAAAGTTCTCGAACCTTGGGTTCGTGTAAAGATAATTACACCTTCTAGATATTTAAGTTTTCTTATGCCATTTTTATATGAACATGAAGCTCTAGTTAAAACAACAGAAAACTTTGGTGACAATAGATCATCTATTGATCTTGATATGCCGCTACGCGAACTTATGCGTAACTTCTTTGATGATATGAAAAGTATAACTTCTGGTTATGCTTCTATCTCTTATGAGATAGGTGGTTATAAAGAAGCTGATGTTGTTCGTATGGATATTATTGTTGCTGATGAGATAATGCCTGCTTTCTGTAGAGTTGTATCTCGTCGTAGAGTAGAAGAAGAAGCTAAATCTCAAGTTGAGAAATTACAAAAGATAATACCTAGACAACAATTTAATTTTAAAATACAAGGTAAAGCTCTCGGACGCATTATATCTTCAGAATCTGTATCAGCCTTCCGTAAGGATGTTCTTATGCATGGAAGTAAGGTTGTGGGAGGAGGGGATGTAAGTAGAAAAAAGAAGCTACTGGAGAAGCAGAAGAAGGGTAAGAAGAGAATGCAGGCAAGCGCAAAAATAAATATCTCTCACGAGGTATTTCTAAAAATGATGCGTAGCGGAAACGATTAAATTTATTTTATTTTGTTAAACTAGGAATATAGAGCATTATCATACTGATGATGACAAGGATAGAAATTATAGCAAATATCTTCTCTACTTTCTTTTTGTTTTTTTGATTAAAAATCATATAGTATATATAATACCAGTAATTATGAATGAATTCAAGAAGAAGAATAAAAATAGTTTTTGGCATTCTCCTTTTGTTTTGGTGATTCTTTTATGTGTTGTTGTTGTATTTGCTTTTAATATGATTGGTTTAATAGAAAAAGAAAAAGAAACAGCTCAGAAAAAGGCTCTTATTTTAGATGAAATTGATACATTAAATAAAAGAGAGACTATGTTGCGTAGTGATATAAATAAGCTCAATACAGATGATGGTATAGAAGATGCTATTCGTGATAAATACCAGGTTGTTAAGCCTGGGGAGAAGATGGTTGTAATAGTAGATGATAAAAAACCTACAGAAATACAAGATAATGACCCCAAAAATGATCATACTTTCTGGGGTTGGGTTAAGAATATGTTTAATAGAAAGTAATATATTAGAAAGTTTGCAACTTTTTAATATATGTTATAATGATAGTCCATTATAAATTATTTGCCGTTATACGGCCTTAAAAATTATGAAAAAAGTAACAATCTACAGTACTCCAACATGTCATTTTTGCCATATGGCGAAAGATTTCTTTACTGAAAATAATGTAGCATTTGAGGATTTTAATGTATCTTTAGATTTAAATAAAAGAAAAGAAATGGTAGATAAAAGTGGTCAAATGGGTGTACCTGTTATAGTTATAGAAGACCAAATTATTGTTGGTTTTAATCAGCCAAAAATCTCAGAACTTCTAGGAATAAAATAGTAGCTTTAAGAATTATATTATCGTATTATAAAAGCATCAGAAATGATGCTTTTATTTTATATATAAGTTGCCTTTGTAGTTCAATGGATAGAACAGTCCCGTCCTAAGGGATAGATGCAGGTTCGATTCCTGCCAAGGGCACAATTTGTAGGTATATCTATTTCTTTGGTAGACGTCCAACGTCTACCAAAGAAAAATTCTATATTATTAAAGGTCTATTGGTATATGGTAACCTAATTTCTAGACGTTGGACGTCTACCAGAGAGGGTTATCTTTTTTTATTAAGTTGTCTATTTTTATGTGCCTAGACCCAGATTTGAACTGGGGACCTATCCCTCTTCAGGGGAGCGCTCTACCAACTGAGCTATCTAGGCATTATTTATTTACACTATCTATTTAATTTAACATACCATACTTTTTCCACAAAAACAGATATCTATACCTTATTTATTCAACATATTCAATTTAACATATTTATTATAAAAATAAAAGTACCCAATTTAAAACACTTCTCATTGAGAGAAGTGTTTTAAATTTGATTTAAGATGATTTAATTTTTAGTTTAGTTTCTTTATTTTTGTCTATCTTTGGAAGTTTTATTATAAGTAAACCATGCTTTTCTATTGCTTCTGCTTCTTCTGGATCTATCTCTTCTGGTAGGGAAATGAATCTAGAAAATGATCCCCAATATAATTCTTGAACAAAATAATTCTCTGAATGTATGGCTTTATTTTCTTCTCTTTTACCACGGATTGTTATTGTATCACGAGTGATTGTTATATTTAGATTTTCAGGGACAACTCCTGCAACCATAGTTTGAATTATGATATCAGAAGATGTTTGATAAAGATCAACAGTAAGTTCTGCATCTAAATCTTCTTCTACTTTTAATTCACTTTCTTTATCTTGATCTCTTTCATCAGAAGATATACTAAATCTTTTACTTTGCTTTGGTAGTTCAGTATCTTCTTGTTCTTCTTCGTCTCTTAGGCGGATATTACCTGTTAGACGCTCTAAAAATGATTTCTTTTTATTCATATGTATAATTTATTACGCTAGATAGTCTTTATTGATTGACCCATGCGTTTTAACTTTTCAAAAACAAGTATATTAATAATCGCGATGACCCACAAGAAACCAAAAACAGAAATAAAATTCTCACCACTTCCTTTCATTATAAAAAAATTAAAGATACTATGCAATACTATAGCAAGAATAATTCCTATAAATAAATATATTCCTCTATATCTATTGAGGTAGTATGATAAGCCAAGAGCACTACCTATTATCGCACTTGCCATAGCATGGAGCAGTGTTGAACCTAAAAATCTTAGATTACCAGTAAGCATACCTATAACTGTTCCACTTCCATCAAATAATTTAAGTAAATATAATACATTTTCAAATGCAGCAAATCCTAATGCACATGTAATAAAATAAACAGGGTAGTCGATTGGTTCATCTATAATATTTGTACCAAAGACAATCATTGCAACACCTCCAAATTTTAATAATTCTTCTATTGTTGCCCATACTACTACTTGGACAGTATTGTCTTTTATAAAATTGAGAGAGTATTTCTCTAGCCAGATAGCAATTAAAACCATAATACCACCAGTAATAAATGATACTATTATTAAACCTAGTGGTTCTGGTTGCTCGTCGTCTTCTTCTTTTAGCCAAAACCAAAGCCAAAAAACAGCTGGGACTAATCCTACTAAGATTGCATATATTAGAGTATTTGGATCTTTTAATATATTAGTCATTCTGATTATATGGGCCACTTTTCAACCATTAATAACTTTTTATTATCAGTTGGTATTATGCTCCATATTTCTTCAGTTACGAAAGGCATAAATGGATGTAGGATTTTAGTAATTTTGACTAATGTATCTAATAAGAATTGTGCTCTAGAATTTTTCTCTTCTTCATTTCCAGTTTGGAATATTATTTTACTTTCTTCTATTATTACATCAGCAAAACGTGCCCAAGTGTATTGGTATATTTTATCAGCAGCAAGATAGAATTTATATTCTTCCATTTCAGAAGTTATAATTTTTATTACTTCATCTCGTTCTATTATGAGTTC
>Ga0302296_1000569_pt1 | contig 30217 bp, 23 predicted proteins | sample III_Fen_N3_1_FD_194546 | JGI IMG/M metagenome (GOLD analysis project Ga0302296, IMG submission 194546) | Peat permafrost microbial communities from Stordalen Mire near Abisko, Sweden - III_Fen_N3_1 | ecosystem: Environmental > Terrestrial > Soil > Wetlands > Permafrost | place: Sweden: Abisko...
GTAATTTTCATCCATGAACTTCACGATATTTTCTTTACTGAATGTTTTGATCAGTTCCGGAGTACCGAGAATATTGCGGGCAATCGGATGTCCGTCGAACAGCATTTCTTCAAATTCATCGAAAATCAATTCAGAAGGACTGTCCTTATACGAATTTATTTCTTCGATCACCACCTCTTTCTCGCGCTCCAGTTCTTTCGCCGGGAAGGTGCTATTGATCAGGATATCACTTATCAGCTCCATTGAGCGCTGGTAATATTCACTTAAGAAAGTGGCATAGACAGCAGTTTCTTCCTTAGTGGTATATGCATTTAACTCACCACCAACATCTTCAATGCGGTTGAGTATATGAAATGCCTTGCGGTTCTGGGTTCCTTTAAAAATCACATGCTCAATAAAATGAGCGATGCCCTGTTCGTTTGCTTCTTCATCTCTTGATCCGGTGTTAATCAAAACACCAAAATGTGAAACTGGCGAATTTGTCTCTTGATGAATGATCCGGATTCCATTCTTTAAAACGAATGTTTGCATCATTTTTCTGAAAAGTGTAAAAAATTTGGTCTGCAAAAGTATGAAATAGCCATGACAACCTGAACAATAGATGGCATTATTATTTATTTAGGACTATTCCATGCGATGATTAGATTAAAAGGGCATAAAACGTGGTTACGAAAATTATAATGTCCTGATGAATCCAGATAAATACATGAAAAAGAAACGGTTCGGAGCTCGACCTGAAAAAAAATGAAGCAGATTGATTTCTTTTTTTTGTAGTTTAAATATTTGGCCTATATTTGCAACCCGAAAGCGAAACGGAACGGTCAAAAGCCGATCAGTTAAGCTTCGAAAAAAGTCCGCACCGGACTCAAAATGGTGCCATAGCTCAGTTGGTAGAGCAATGGACTGAAAATCCATGTGTCCCCGGTTCGATTCCTGGTGGCACCACAAAGGGAAGCAAATTGCTTCCCTTTGTTTTCTAGTATTCCAATACTTTCTATTTCCAATTCCTTTTAATTATTTCCTAATTCATCAGTGGGTTCCAGCCCTGCGCCTGAAGTGGAATAATTGATCCTCCGGTGGTAACCAGATTGGCTCCTTCACTTTCCGGAGTAATGTGGCCGATGATGGTAACATCAAATTCTTTCTTGATCAGGTCGTAGCTTCCGATTGGAACAGTGAAAAGCAATTCATAATCTTCACCACCATTAAGCGCAGCAACCAGCGGATTGATGCTCAGTTCTTCAGCAAAATCTTTCGTTTGTTTATCGAGAGGTATTTTCTCTTCATAAATATTGCAGCCCACCTTCGAAGCTTTGCACAAATGCAGCACTTCCGATGAAAGTCCGTCCGAGATGTCAATCATCGAAGTCGCTTTAATGTCAAGTGTTTTCAGCAATTCTTTGATGTCGGCACGTGCTTCAGGTTTCAGCTGACGTTCCAGAATATAATCGTAACCAGCAAATTGTGGCTGCTGATTCGGATTCACTTTGAACACTTCATTTTCGCGTTCCAACAGCTGAAGCCCCATGTACGCGCCACCCAGATCGCCCGAAACACAAACCAGATCGCCCGGTTTTGCACCGCTTCGGTAAACCAATTCATCGTCATTGGCTTCACCAATGGCTGTAATGCTGATGGTTAGTCCGGTAAGCGAACTGGTGGTATCGCCGCCAATCAAATCAACGCCATATTTTTCGCAGGCCAGATGAATTCCTGAATACAATTCTTCAACAGCCTCAAGTGAAAACTTCGATGAAATTGCAATCGAAACCGTGATTTGCCGGGGAGTGGCATTCATGGCAAAAACATCAGAAAGATTTACCACCACCGCTTTGTAGCCCAAATGTTTCAACGGAACATACATCAGGTTAAAATGAATTCCTTCCGTTAAAAGATCCGTAGTCACGACAATTTTCTTGTCCGGAAAACTTAGAACAGCTGCGTCGTCGCCAACTCCGGTCAGTGTACTCGTATTTTTGATTTTGATATTTTCGGTCAAACGATTAATAAGGCCAAATTCACCAAGTTCAGAAAGTAGGGTCTGCTTCATTGTTTCTTTCATGTTAAAATTAAGACCTGAAGGTATTTATTGCCTTCGAAGATTCGGCAAAAATAGCTTTACTTCCTTATCTTTGCAATTAAATTTAAACAGTCAGGTCTAAACATTGTTACTAAGGCTGTAATCAGAAGAGAAAGGAAACTGTTTGACATGGAAAATCAGGATAAATTATTAAACGATATAACAACCAAGGAATACGAATACGGTTTTGTAACTGATATAGATACCGACGTTATTCCCAAAGGGTTGAGTGAAGATGTGGTCAGATTGATCTCCTTCAAGAAAAATGAACCCGAATTCATGCTTGAGTTCAGATTAAAAGCATACAATGCATGGCTGAAAATGAAGGCTCCGGAATGGGCTCACTTAAAGATTCCACCCATCGATTTTCAGGAAACTATCTATTATGCAGCGCCACGAAACACACCAAAATACAATAGTCTGGACGAAGTCGATCCGGAATTGCTCGAAACATTCAAAAAATTGGGAATTCCGATTGAAGAACAGAAGCATTTGGCCGGAGTGGCCGTTGATGTAGTGATGGACAGTGTTTCGGTAACCACTACTTTCAAAAAGGTTTTGGGCGAGAAAGGAATCATTTTTTGTTCGTTCAGCGAAGCCTTGCAAGAGCATCCCGAACTCATTAAAAAGTATCTGGGAATGTCGGTTCCAATTACTGATAATTTCTTTGCCGCTTTAAATTCTGCTGTATTTTCCGACGGTTCATTCTGCTACATCCCGAAAGGCGTTCGCTGCCCGATGGAACTTTCAACCTATTTCAGGATAAATACCGCCGGAACCGGACAGTTTGAGCGCACCTTAATTATTGCTGAAGACGATAGTTATGTGAGTTATCTTGAAGGCTGTACTGCACCAATGCGAGACGAAAACCAGTTGCATGCCGCAGTGGTCGAAATCATTGCAATGGACCGCGCTGAAGTGAAATATTCAACGGTGCAGAACTGGTATCCGGGTGATAAAAACGGCGTTGGTGGAATTTACAACTTTGTAACCAAACGTGGAATTTGCCGCGGCGAATCTTCGAAAATAAGCTGGACGCAGGTTGAAACCGGATCGGCAATTACCTGGAAATATCCAAGTTGCGTGCTGATTGGCGACAATTCGGTGGGCGAATTCAACTCGGTAGCCTTGACCAATCACCACCAACAGGCCGACACTGGAACCAAGATGATTCACATTGGCAAAAACACCAAAAGCACGATCGTTTCGAAAGGTATTTCTGCCGGTAAAAGCGACAATTCTTATCGCGGTCTGGTAAAAGTAATGCCCGGAGCAACTAACGCCCGAAACTATTCGCAGTGCGACTCGCTTCTGCTGGGTTCAACCTGCGGTGCACATACTTTTCCTTACATCGAAGTTGCGAACAAATCGTCTATAGTCGAACATGAAGCTACCACATCTAAAATTGGTGAAGACCAGATTTTTTACTGCAATCAGCGCGGTATTTCTACTGAAGATGCAATTGGGATGATTGTTAACGGATATGCCCGTGAAGTATTGAATAAACTTCCGATGGAATTTGCCGTTGAAGCGCAGAAATTGCTGGCCATCAGCCTGGAAGGCAGCGTGGGGTAAATGAATGATATTGTAGAGACGCCATGCATGGCGTCTCTACAAAAAAATATAAATTTTGAAAATACAGATATAGAATGCTATCAATAAAAAATCTACACGCCTCGGTTGAAGGCAAAGAAATCCTGAATGGGATCAATCTGGAAATAAAAGCCGGAGAAGTACATGCGATAATGGGACCAAATGGCTCCGGTAAAAGTACGCTGGCTAATATTCTTGCCGGAAAGTCAGATTACGAAGTTCTCGAAGGCGAAGTCACTTTTTTGGGACAGAATTTACTTGAACTGTCGCCGGAAATTCGCTCTCGCAGCGGTTTATTCCTAAGTTTTCAGTATCCCGTTGAAATTCCGGGAGTGCCAATGGTTAACTTTCTGAAAGCTTCGGTGAACGAACACCGCAAATTCAAAGGTTTGGAACCACTGACTGCCGGTGAATTTCTGAAACTGATGCGTGCAAAAAAAGATATGCTTCATTTGGATACTGAACTAACCAACCGCTCAGTGAACGAAGGGTTTTCTGGAGGAGAAAAGAAGAAAAACGAAATATTTCAGATGGCCATGCTTGAACCTAAACTCGCCATTTTGGACGAGACCGATTCAGGATTGGACATCGACGCACTTCGTATTGTGGCTGAAGGCGTAAATGCCCTGAAAACACCGGAAAATGCAACCATCGTTGTAACACACTACCAGCGTTTGCTCGATTACATTGTGCCTGATTTTGTACATGTATTATACAAAGGCAGAATTGTAAAATCGGGTGGCAAAGAATTAGCCTTTGAACTGGAAGAAAAAGGTTACGACTGGATTAAGAACGGGAACGAATAACGATTATGAGTATCATTTCTGAAAAAATATCGCAGACAGATCAGCTGGCTTCTTTGTTCGAACAAAGCCGGGAAAAGCTGAATCAGGGCTCATCGCCAATCCTTAACCGGATGCGCGAGGTGTCGTTTAAGCGCTTTGCACAAACCGGAATACCGGATTTCAAGAACGAAGACTACAAATACACCAACCTGAAACCTGCTTTCGAAAAATCGTATCGTCAGGAGTTAGTGCGCGAATCGGGCTTAATTAACCTGAATGAAGTCTTCAAATGCAATCTTCCTCTGTTGGATACGCATTTGGTTTTTCTGGTGAATGGATGGTTTTACAGTGGCAACAATCCAGGCGTTGAACTTCCCAAAGGAGTTGTGTTGGCAAGTCTGGAACAAATCGCCAATGAAAAACCAGAATTGCTTCAAAATCATCTGAACCGTCAGGCTGGTTTGTCGAACGATCCTTTTGTTGCGCTGAATACAGCCTTTGCAAAAGATGGTTTTTTCCTATTTGTTCCGAAAGGAGTAGTCATTGAAAAGCCGATTCAGATCATCAATTTGCTGAGTTCCGACGAAAATCTGATGGCAACGCAGCGCAATCTGGTCATTGCTGAAGCCGCAAGTCAGGTTAAACTGCTGATTTGCGACCATACGTTGACATCAGCTTCGTTTCTGTTCAATACCGTTTCTGAAATTTTTGTTGGCGAAGATGCTCTGGTTGATGTTTATACCATCCAGAATCATCACAACCAGTCGACCTCTATAAATTCCACTTTTTACAAGCAAGAGCGCAATTCGAACCTGGTGACTGGCGCGGTTAGCCTGCATGGCGGATTAATCCGGAATAACCTGAAAGTAACTTTCAATGGTGAACATGCTGAAGCGAATGTAAATGGTATTTCGTTTACCGATAAAAAGCAACATGTCGACAATTTTACGGTGATCGAGCATGCTTCGCCCAATTGCCTGAGCAATCAGATATACAAAAACATACTCGATGATGAATCGACAGGCGCTTTTGCAGGTCGGATTCATGTTGCACGCGATGCTCAGCAAACGGTGGCTTTCCAGCGAAATAATAATGTATTGCTGTCAGATAAAGCAAAGATGCAAACCAAACCTCAGTTGATTATTGATGCTGATGACGTGAAATGTAGTCATGGTGCGACCGTTGGCCAGATCGATGAAGACGCCTTGTTTTTCCTTCGCGCTCGTGGAATTGGCGAGAAAGATGCCCGTATGATGCTAATGAATGCATTTGCTCATGAAGTAATCCTGAAGATTTCGATAGAACCTCTGCGCGAGCGAATTGATGAGCTGATTGAAAAACGCCTGAACGGAGAGATCAGCCGTTGCCACGATTGCAACTATCAGTGCAGTTGCTAAAAAATATTTAATCCTCTGAATTGAAAGCCTTGCAGGGAACTGTGAGGCTTTTTTGCGATATGTCAGAAAGATGGGTTTATTGCATGCAAAAAAACCGTCTTAAAACTAAGACGGTTTCTATATATCTTGAAAAATTAATTTCTTAGATCTTGTTCAGGTGAATAACCAAGGAAGATTTCAGGTTGGCAGCCTTGTTTTTATGAATCACATTCTTTTTAGCAAGTTTGTCAATCATTGAAACAACTTTTGGTAAAGCTTCAGCAACAACTTCTTTGCTAGTCTCAAGACGTAATTTCTTCACAGCATTACGCATGGTTTTTGCATAATATTTGTTCTGCAAGGTCTTTACTTCATCTTGCTTGATTCTCTTTTTTGCCGATTTATGATGTGCCATCTTTTTGTTTCCTAAATTGTTAAATTTATTTGTAGCCCGTAGGGGATTCGAACCCCTGCTACCAGGATGAAAACCTGGCGTCCTAACCCCTAGACGAACGGGCCAACTTGTTTATTCCCTGATTTTGGGACTGCAAAAATAGACTATTTTTTTTAGTCGCCAAATCTTTTCAAAGATTTTTGCTAAAAATCCTTAGGCTTCGTTAGCTATGGGCGTTTTTATTTTAGCGATGCAAAGGAAATTAAGATTTTTGAAACCGCAAACTAAATGACAAAAAAATTACCGCCACTCAACAATCGTTCCCCGGTTCTTTTGCAGAAGCTTTTCCGGCATTGAAGCAACGATTTCTTTCCAAAGTAGTTCTACCAATTTATATTTGGCAAAGTGCCGCGAAAAAACAAGGCTAACTTCTCTAAGCGGATTGGTGTCAACAAAAGTTCGCACATGATCAAACCGGGATTCGCTCATACCAAGAGTTGCCAATTCAGGAATAATGGTCATTCCACCCTCTTTATCAATGATATTCATAATTGTTTCGAGCGATCCTGCTTCAAAATGAAATGGCAAGGCCGAATTCACTGCGCCCTTGAATGAACAAAGGTTAATCACCTGATCGCGGAAACAATGCCCATCGCTAAGCAGCCATATTTCAGGGGTCGCAATATCCTTAAGTTTAATGCTTGACCGATTGGCAAGTGGATGATCATCATGCAAGTACAACAACATTCCTTCGTAGAATAGAGGCTTTTCATTTATCCGCTCCTCATGTAAAGGAGTAACCAATACACCAACATCAATAAGGTCGCGGTTTAAACGATCGATAATGTTTGCAGTGGTCAATTCTTCAACCTTGATATTGATATTGGGATATTTCCGTTTGTAGTTTCCAATGAACAAAGGCAAAAGGTAAGGAGCCAATGTTGGAATTATACCAATTTTAAGTTCTCCGGAAATCAGATTTTTATGTTCTTTGATAATGTTGTTAATCTTTTGCGATTCCTGCAACGCAATTCTTGCCTGATCTATAATTCTGCGGCCTACATCAGTAGGAATAAGTGGCTGTTTACTCCGGTCAAAAATGATGACTTCCAAATCTTCCTCCAGCTTTTTAATCTGCATACTTAATGTTGGCTGAGTAATAAAGCAGTTTTCTGCTGCTTTGCCAAAATGCCGGAAGGTGTCTACAGCAACAATATATTCGAGTTGGGTTAAGGTGATCATTGGTCCTAAATTTAACTGCTATAATATAAATAAAATGTCAGTTATTCAACTAAAAGGAGATGAATTTAACGAAATTGGCGTACTACTTTCAAAGGTCTCAAATCTTTTCAAGAATCTTTATATCTTTTCAACAGGAAAACGTCTCGGTTTCATTTTCAGAATTACTCTTCTAAAAACTTCAGATTCCGTTTTAAACCTTCGAAACGAGTTCTTTTTACTGCTGAATTCCTATATAGTTCTTTAAATAAAGGTTTGTCCATATTTTCCCACTCACTCTTTGTCAGATTCATCAGTTTCATTTCGGGGTAAAATGCCGACTCCCGATGCGCTTGCGATTTTAAATTCCAGGGGCAAACATCCTGACAAATGTCGCAGCCAAATACTCGGTTTTCGAATTTTCCCTTCAACTCCGGATCAATTTCGCCCCTGTTTTCTATGGTCTGATACGAGATACACCGTCGGGCATCAAGCACATAAGGTGCAACCAATGCCTGAGTCGGGCATGCATCAATACATCGTGTACAATTTCCGCAATGATCGCGAACGATTTTAGTATTTACAGATAATTCCAAATCAATGATTAATTCACCAATAAAAAAGAAACTACCGCATTCTGTCGAAATCAGGTTGGTGTTTTTGCCAATCCAGCCCAAACCAGCACGTGCCGCCCACGCCCGATCCAAAACCGGAGCCGAATCAACAAAACAACGACCTTCGCACGGAGCTATTTCCGACTGAACAAAACTCAGTAATTCGCCCAGTTTATCCTTCATCACGAAATGATAATCTTTGCCAAAAGCGTATTTCGAAAGAACCGGAGCTGCCGGATCGGCCTGCTTTTCTGCCGGAAAGTAATTCAACAAAACAGAAATTACAGACCGCGCATTTTCGACCAAAAGGCGAGGATCAAGTCTATCATGCTGATAATTAGACATGTAAGCCATTTTTCCATGCATGCCATTTTGGAGCCAATCCAGCAAACGATCTTTTTCTTCAGCCAAAAATCGGGCTTCCGAAATACCACAATCCAGAAAGCCAAGTTCCCTTGCCTTTGTTTTGATTCGATCTGATGGATTTTCTATTGTCATTCGATAAATATTTCTGAAATTAAAAGTAGGGTATTAAATTCATTTTGCGGATTAAATACAAGGTGGAATAAAATTAAGAAAAAACAAAACTAATTTAACATCTGACTTAAACTTTTAAGCTTTCATTTCGTCTAAATTTCAAATATTTATGTATACTTTGCGCTGCTAAATATCTCAATTTACTCCAAAACTAAAAATAACAGAACCTCAATCCGTGAAGAAACCTTTTGCAATAACTAATCTCAAAATCGTTTTTGCCTTTTGCTTTATTCTACTTCTAAATTTTACGATTTCGGCCCAAAATATTCAGGAGAAAATAATTAACGGAAAATTTCAGAAAACCAGTCTTGAGCAATTTTTCAAAACTATTGAAAAAGAATACGGCATCCACTTCTATTATCGAACCGAATGGATAAAGTCTTATGTCATCAATCAGGATTTCAAGGATATGCCATTGATTCAGGCTCTTAATTTACTTTTCGATAGACAACCAGTTTCTTTTAAGTTTTTCCAGAATAATTCAGTAGTCATCTTTCCGAAAGGAAGCGATGGGCGTAACATTTCAAAAAGTAATGAACCACAAATAATTGTTATTGGTGATCCGCTAAATGAAGGTAGATATGCAACCGCTCATCTGAAAGGAAAAATTCTGGATGGAAAAAACAGTGAACCATTGATCGGAGCAGTTGTTTTCCATCCGCAAACCGGAGTTGGAACTACTACCAATGCATCCGGCAACTTCGAGATTGAGTTGCCAACTGGAGATCACACACTTAAGATTTCGTTTATGGGATACGAAGTTCTAACTCAGAAAATTAAACTGATTGAAAGTGGAAGTGCCAATTTTGAACTATTTGAGGAAACGCATAACCTTGAAGAAGTAACAGTCACTGGTGATAACACCAAGGCATCGAAATCTCAAATGAGTATGATCAAAGTCAATTCACGGATAATGAAGGAACTTCCTGTAATGATGGGAGAAGCAGACATTATTAAAAGTGTGATCATGATGCCTGGCGTTCAGAGTGTTGGTGAAATGTCGTCAGGATTCAATGTTCGAGGTGGAAATACCGATCAAAATCTGATACTCATGGATGGCGCTCCGGTATTTAATACCTCCCATATGTTTGGGTTCTTTTCCATGATCAATCCTGATGCTGTTCAGGATGTCACCCTTTTCAAAGGTGGAATCCCAGCCTCGTATGGAGAACGTATTTCTTCCATTATGGATGTAAAACTAAAAGACGGCAATTCAGAAAATCTAAAGTTTTATGGTGGAATTGGATTGATAAACAGCCGGTTCACGCTCGAAGGACCTTTTGCAAAAAAGAAAAAAAGCACTTTCCTGATTGGAGGACGGACTACATATTCAGACTGGATTATGAGGCAGTCGAAAAATTCGCAGTTCATGAACAGTGTGGCTCATTTTTACGATGTCAACGGAACACTTAATCTTGTCCTTGGGGAAAACAATACACTGAAGTTGATGGGCTATGTAAGCAATGATGTATTTAATCTGAATTCGAATTCGCTTTACACCTACGGAAACATTATTGGTTCGGCCAATTGGAAAGCAAACATTACGAAAAAATTGATTTCAAACCTAAGCCTGGCCTATAGTAAATATGACTACAATCTTGAACAAAAAGACATTAGCGTGCCTGAGGATGATTACCGATTACTGACCGGCTTGCAATATGGCAGTATGAAATACATTCTTTCGTGGCTGCCCAATGAAAAACATCGTATAAACACAGGACTTCAAACCATTGGGTACAAAATTTTACCGGGTGAAATTCGTCCGGCAGGCAACCCAACCAATGTAATTCCCGAAAAAATCGACAAGGAACAATCAATCGAACTTGGAGCTTTCATCGACGATGACATCGATCTTTCGGCAGCAACAACACTAAGTGTTGGATTGCGGTATGCCCGTTTTATGAGTATGGGACCAACGACAGTATTGAATTACGATCCGAAACAAACGATCAATTCAGGCTCGGTAATTGATTCTACTGTTTTTGGTGCATGGCAAACTGCAAAAATGTACCATGGCATTGAGCCAAGACTTTCCATGAAATTCAACCTTACTAACAATGGTTCAATCCGAATAAGTTATCAGCGCATCCATCAGTTTATGAACCAGGTTTCAAATACTTCAGTTATTTCGCCAGCCGACTTCTGGAAATCGAGCGATGCACACATTCAGCCATTGATAAGCGACCAGTTTGCTATCGGAATATTTAAAACTCCTCAAAAAGGATTGTTTGAAACTTCGGCCGAATTTTATTACAAAAACCTTCAAAACCTTCTGGAATATAAAAATGGAGCGGTATTGGTAATGAACCATCATGTTGAAGCCGATATTATTAATGCGAAAGGTTATTCCTATGGACTCGAACTATATTTGAAAAAAAATGCCGGAAGGCTTAATGGTTGGGTCAGCTATACTTATTCGCGAACCATGAGAAAAACCGACAACGCTTTTGCTGACGAAATAATAAATGGCCGGAAATATTACCCATCGGTATACGACAAGCCACACGATTTATCAACTGTTATGAATTATCAGATAAGTCGTCGCTGGCGGTTCTCTGGCAATTTCGTTCTTTCGTCGGGAAGACCGGTAACCTTACCCGAACAAAAGTACGATTTTGACGGTCGACAAGTTGTATATTTTTCTGACCGGAACAAATACCGGATGCCTCTTTATCATCGCATGGATGTAAGTATCACTTTGGATGAGAATCTTAGGAAAAAGCGCATGTGGAAAGGAAGCTGGACATTCTCGGTTTATAATCTGTATGGACGGAAAAATCCATATTCCATTTTTTACCGGAAGGATGCCACTATCCAATCGGCAAATAAAGATCCATATTCCATTTACAAACTTTCAGTAATTGGCGTACCTGTACCATCAATCACCTATAATTTTAAATTCTGATGCGAAAACAATATATATATCTGGCCTTGTTTCTAGCGCTATTCGTTTCGTGCGAAGAAATATACACACCTAATTTGGACGTAGTTCCCGGCATATTGGTTGTAGAATCGCAGCTAACCAATAACCCAACGAAAAATTTCGTACGACTTTCAATGACTCGAGATTTTTATGGTACCACTCAGACCCAAAAAGTTTCTGGAGCCAAAGTAGAATTGTTTCAGGTTGCTGGTCCAACACTAAAAGGTGTTGATGATGGTACTGGATATTTCACCTTCCCATCTGTCCCAATCTCAGGAAAAACGTATTACCTTAAGATTACAAATTCGAAAGATATCTATCAATCTGACCCTGTTTTAATGTCACCCGTTCCTCAAATTGATTCACTTTATACCATACAAAATGTTGAAAAAAGTTATCAAACAGATGCCGATGGATCGCTGCGATTAGTTGAAACCCTTGGAAGAATGATTTATATTGATGCTCCAATTACAACATCGCTGAAATACTACAGATTTGACTTGCGCACTATTGTTCAATGGGTCTATGTTCCACCAAATCCATTAGCCCCTGCCTGGTTCGGATGGAAATCGAAATCCGAACTCGGCATGTTTAATATTGCGGGGCCTAAAGAATTCAGCAGTTCCACGAAAGTCACCAAACATCCCATTCGTTCGCTGGCATACGATTACAAATTATATCTTGACTCAGTCCCACCGCAGAATGGAAGCGGCTGGATACTAATTTTGGATGAATATGGAACAACAAAGAGTTCTTACGATTTTCATGAGAAACTAAACAGGCAATTCTCAGCAGAAGGAAGTCTGTTTGATCCGGTACTTACACAGGTTTATGGAAACATTCGTTGTACCAGTGATCCTTCGAAAACGGTACTTGGATTTTTTGAACTGAATTCATATCGTCAGTACCGCTATTACTTGAATTTAGGATCCGGAGGCGAAAATCAGGTCAAGCAACGACGCTTGAGCCGATATTTGGATATTCCTTATAATGATGGATTTTTGATGGGCAAGTTCCCTCCATTCTGGGAAACAAATTAATAACAGACGATGAAACAAAAAATCATACTATTTCTTTTGATTGTTACGACAATCTCAGGAAGCGCCCAAGTAAAGAAAGGGCTTGGACTTTACACCGACCGCGATGTTTACGTGAGTGGAGAAACTCTACTGGCTAAAATATTTAATTCTACTGATAATCCATCCAAAATTGCCTATCTGGATTTGGTTAATCAATTTGGAACAAGAATTTCAGGAGTATCGATGGAAGTAATAAATAATGAGTCCAATGGATTTATCCAATTACCTGATTCTCTTGGTACCGGTATATATCTGCTGAGAGCTTATGTGAAAGACACCGCAGAAAAACTCAAAATAATCCGGAATATCTGGATTTCTAATCGATTTGATGGATTGTCAAAAACCAAACAAATTATGCAGCTGGCCGAAACTCAGACAATTCAGGACGAGATAACCCAACAGATAAATATTGAAGGCGTTGAACCTATTTATGCAACAAATAGCAAGGCTGCAGCTAAAATTACCATCAACAGTTCACTTTTAACTGAACTCAGCGGAAATTTGATGGTTTCAGTTGCTCAAACTGAACCTTCTTTTAGTTCATCCTCCTTTCTGTCGAGTTCCAATCAGGGAAAAGATGGATTAACTGAAAAAAAAGGCATTATTCTTTCTGGAACAATTATCGATAAAAACACCTCACTTCCTGCGTCTGGAGCAACTGTTTATATGACTATACCCGACTCTATTCCCGGGTTCCAGTATTATCAAACACAAAATGATGGTCGATTCTATTTTCATCTGGAGAATTATTACGGTTCGATAAAAGCATTCGTTCAATGTTTTCCCAGCAAGTCAACTCAGCGTTTGAAAATTAAAATGGATGAGCTCTTTGCCGCAGCTGGTAATTTACCGGCGTTCAGTCAAATGCCTATTCCCGAAGACTTTAAAACTAATGCTGCCAGAGAAATTGACGTTGTGACCTTTCAGAAGATCTTTGGACAGGATATTCTAAAACTTAAGGCAGCTCCACCGAAATTAAATGAAGCTTATCCATATTATGGAATTGCAACAACCATTGTTGATCCACATCTATTTATTGATCTTCCTAACTTTTCAGAAATATCTAAAGAGTTATTGCAAGGTGTAAAATTCAGAAATTACAACAATGAGCCTACTTTGCAGGTAATAAACACCGCAGTAAGAGAATATTTCAGCGAAATGCCATTAATCCTTATCGATGGAATTCCAATCCGCAATCTGAATGTGATAAAAGATATGGGGACCCAAGACATCAAACGCATTGAAATTTGTCAGATTGAACGTTTTTACGGGAATCTCCGTTTCCCCGGAATCGTTGCAATTTATACCACCAAAGCCGATTATTCAATAATTCCAGAATCGGATCAATTCATTCAATTAAAAATGGAGGCAATTCAGCTTCAGTCGGAATTGGCCGATCCAAATATTAAAGAGCCCGATATACCTGACTTACGACAAGTTTTCTACTGGAATCCTTCTGCTGAGCCGCAAGAAAACCTTTCAATTAAGTTCAACACTTCTTCCCTACTGGGTAAATTCAGAGTGGTTATTAGAGGAAGGCTAAAGGACGGAACAATGCTTTTGGCAGAAAAACAATTCGAAGTTAAATAATATGACACTAAAAATCACAAAAATAGGGTTACTATTCCTTGTATGGAGCTTTGCCCAAATAGCCTATGCACAACAACCCAATAACCATTGGGATGCTGGCAAAATTAAAGGAGAACGTTTTATTCCTTATTCTTCTTACAACGGATTTCCGTTTTTGACTGAGGATTGGAATCTCGGAAAAATCGAATTTACCAACGGAGAAATTGCTGATAGCTTATCACTCAGATACAGCTCCTATAAAGACGAATTGATCTACTACAATAGAGACATTTGGACGATGATAACCATTGACAAGGCCAGCATTAATAGATTTACTTTTACTGATATTGACGGACGTACACGAACATTTATCAAGCAATACTTTGATAATTTCGCGAAAAGCTACCGTTTTTTTGAAGTACTTTCAAGTGGTGAAATATCATTATTGGCATATCTCAAAGTTATTTTAAACACAACGAGCGCCTATCACGACGACAATGGCAATCTTAGAAATATGGCTTACGACCACAGCTATCAATTTTATTTCTATGCTCCTGAAAATGGATATACTTTAGTAAGAATGAACCTGGCCAGCTTACTTTCCAAATTCGACAAGACAGAGCAGAAGCCAATCAAAAAGCTTCTTCGGAAAAACAAAATTAGAATTCAGGATCAATACAGCTTTATTCAGGCTTGGAAAGCTATTGAGAAAGAAGGATACAAAATCATATTTTAATTTACTTTCAGCTCAAGTTTAAAAATCAAATCTAAAAATTAAAATTTCTGAATTCGTTTTGTTAAATTTATTGAGTTCAATCAGTGATAATCCACAGAAACTCAACAAACAGACCAAATGAAGGAAGAATTTTTGCAATTTATTTGGGAACACAGTCTATTCAATCGAACAAACCTCAGTACCGTCGATGGAAAAACGCTCGAAATCATTTCGCCCGGGCGGCCAAATACCGACTCTGGTCCCGATTTTTTTAACGCTCGGATAAAGATTGAAGAAACCATCTGGGCGGGCAATGTCGAAATTCACCAGAAATCATCGCATTGGTACCAACACAAGCACGATACCGATGGAGCATACGACAATGTTATTCTGCATGTGGTTGAACTTCACGACAGGCCAGTTCAGATAAAGAATCACGAGCTTCCTACATTAGAAATTTGCTTCCCGTCTGCAATTCTGGATAACTATGAAAAACTTTTAAAATCAGAACGATGGATTGCTTGTGAAGATGAGATAAACAAAGTTGATCCTTTCATTCTTCGTTTCTGGTTTAGCGCTTTGATGATCGAACGCCTTCAGTCGAAAACCACGGAAATACTCGCTATTCTCGAGCAGAACAAAAATAATTGGAACGAAACTTTTTATCATCTTTTGGCACGCAATTTTGGCATGAAAACCAATGCCATTCCATTCGAATTGCTTGCCAAATCTCTCCCGTTAAACATCCTTTCAAAACACAAAAACGATCTGTTTCAAATCGAAGCTTTATTGTTTGGTCAGGCCGGTTTGCTCAACGAAACATTATTGGGAGACGATTACTTTTTATCGCTCCGGAACGAATATTCATACCTGTACAAAAAATACGGGTTGTCGGGCATCGAGTCGCATCTCTGGAAATTTATGCGGCTAAGGCCAATCAACTTTCCAACTATCCGTATTGCGCAATTGGCCAAACTAATCCATCATTCCTCTGCTTTGTTCTCCCGCATTCTGGAAACGGAAGATCCCAAAGAACTGCAAAAATTATTTGATGTATCAGCCTCCGAATATTGGGATATCCATTACCGTTTTAATAAAACATCCGAAGAAAATAGGAAGAAAACATTGGGCGAAACGGTTTTTAATAATTTGATTATCAACACCATTGCACCATTACTTTTTGTATACGGAGATCAACATTTAGATCAGGCCATGAAAGATCGCGCCTTGCTCCTTCTTGAAAAAACAGCTCCGGAATCAAATCAAATTATCCGAAAGTGGAACGAATTGGGAATTGACAGTCGGTCGGCATTCGAAACTCAGGCATTACTCCAATTAAAAAACACTTACTGCACTAACAAAAAATGCTTAAATTGCCAATTAGGAGCGAAGATCGTCACTTCAGTCAATCATTCATGAAATGAATCAACCTTACAATAAATTTCAGGCAGTATCAAACCGCACAATCCGAACTGCTGTAGTGCTGCTTGTGCTGCTATTATCATCAGGAACCTTATTTTACTGGACTTACGAGCAGTATCCGTTGATCGATGCTTTCTTCATGACCATTATTACCATTTCAACGGTTGGCTTTGCTGTGATTCACCCGCTCTCCGATGTAGGGAAACTGTTTACTTCCGGACTGATCATGTTCAGTTTGGGAAGTTTAGCCTGGGTTGGATCCAGTCTGGCCCGATTTATTTTCGATGGCGAATTAAAAGATTACCTAAAAACATACCGCGTGGACAAAAAAATTATGAAATTGAAAGACCATACCATCATTATTGGTTATGGCCGGAACGGAGAACAAGCTGCTATGGAATTACGCGACTACGGCGTCGATTTTGTGGTTATCGACAAGCGCGAAAATGTGATTAGCCGCATAAGCGAAGATGAAAATCTGTTGTACATCCGGGGAGATGCTACCCGCGAAGAGGTTCTTTCTCAGGCACGGATTGAAAATGCCAAAGCCCTGATTGCCACTACACCAAACGATGCCGACAATGTTTTTGTTGTTCTGACGGCACGAAGCATGAACCCGGCATTGAAAATCATTAGTCGGGCCTCGGAAGTTGAATCCATCACCAAACTTCGACGGGCCGGAGCCACCAACGTGATTATGCCCGAACGAATTGGCGGACAACGAATGGCTAAACTGGTTACTCAGCCCGATGTGGTTGAATTTCTGGAATACATTCTGTTGCAAAAAAGCGACGATGTGAGCCTCGAAGAAATATCGTGTACCCACATGGCCTCCCATTTTGTGAACAAAGCGCTGAGTACATTGCGTGCCAAGGATAAATCGGGAATCAACATTATCGGTATTAAAATCAGTGGTGCCAAATACGTGTTCAATCCCGATCCTGAACTGACCCTCAGCCGTGGCGACCAGCTTTTTGTGCTGGGTTCACCGCTGCAAATCAAGGAATTCAGAAATTCGCTGGAGAGCCAGAAGTAATTTGAAAAAGGCAGCCAAAAGCAAAAAGTAAGTGATCAAGGATAGTGCTAAGTAATATTTAATCAGTTACCTTTATGTGAATTAGCCAATTCGTTAGTTCAACCAATTGCCATGAAATTTCTAATCCTATTCACCTTATTGCTTATTTTCTTCCTTCCAACATCGCTTAAAGCCCAATGGGATTGGGAAACTGGAATTACCATTGGTAATGTAATTCCAAACTATCCAAAAGGGTTTTATGACGACGATAAATTCAAGCCATCAGCAAAATTTAGCATTTCACAAAGTTGGTATAAACCCGATCAACTAATTTCACTCAGGCCTGAAGTCGGACTAAATCTCGAATACCTGCCAGTAAAAATAGGTTTTGGGGGATTAGCCGGAGGCAATTCATATGGCGGGAAAATTTATAGCATTAATGGGGAGTTGGCCTTAATGACACAAATTCAACTCGGAGGAAATATAACCTTTTCGGTTGGTCCCGCTGGAAAATATCTTATTTCCGACTATACAAACCTAAAAAAAAGCTGGTGGATGCTGGGGACAAGTGGTGGTGAATCCGAAACAAAAGGATTTAACCGGGATTACCTGTACAAACCATCGCTCGGTTTTAAAGCGATGCTGTTTGATCAAAAAATAAAAGAAAAATTCAGTTTTGGTTTTTCGTTTGAACACTTATGGAAAGGTTCTACTGAAAATTTGATCAATTACACCGGAACTACTGAGATTTCACTCTATTTTGGATTTCATTAGTTTAGAATTATACGCTATCTGAAATTATTCTCCTACCCTCTTGAATTTCAAAGATATTTGTTTATTTTTGCCACGCTTATAAAATTAATTTTAAGCGGTTGTTATTGAAAGCAATGCTGCTGCTTAAACATTGTATCACAATTTAAAAAACTGTACATGTTATCATCTGAAAAGAAATTAGAATTTTTTGAAAAATACGGCAAATCAGCCGTTGACACAGGTTCCTCAGAAGCGCAAGTCGCTATGTTTTCATTCCGCATTAGCTCGCTGACCGACCACCTGAAAACAAACAAAAAAGATTTCAGCACCCAGCGTGCTCTGATCACTCTGGTAGGTAAACGCCGTAGTCTTCTGGATTATTTAAAGAAAAAAGACATCGCTCGTTACCGTGCAATTATCAAAGACCTTAACTTACGTCGATAATTTATCACTGAAAAGGCAATATTTTTATTGCCTTTTCTTATTTTTATACGCCATTAAAAAATATGCCGGTACCATACTTTTAAAGGCAAACTTCAGTCTTACTGAACAAATGCCCCACCACAACCATTTGTAGTACCTTTTAGAAATTTTATTTATTTGAAAAAATTATGAATCAAGCAATTATTAAAACAATTGACCTTGGCGATGGCCGCACCATTACCATTGAAACAGGCCGTTTAGCCAAACAGGCCGACGGTGCGGTGGTTGTTCGGATGGGTGATACAATGTTAATGGCGACCGTTGTAGCTGCAAGAGATGCCAAAGATGACGTGGATTTTATGCCACTTTCGGTTGACTACCGTGAAAAATTCGCGGCAGCCGGACGTTTCCCCGGCGGTTTCCTGAAACGTGAATCACGTCCGTCAGACGATGAAGTGTTGATTGGCCGTTTGGTCGACCGTGCTTTACGTCCACTTTTCCCGGCAGATTTTCATGCTGAAACAGCCATGATGATCTCCCTGATTTCTTCAGATTCTGAAGTAATGGCCGACTCGCTGGCCGGACTTGCTGCATCTGCTGCAATTGCTGTTTCGGATGTACCTTTCGAAACTCCGATTTCCGAAGTTCGTGTTGCACGCATCGACGGGAAATTTATCGTGAACCCAACTTTTTCGCAGCTTAAAAAAGCTGATCTCGACATCATGGTTGGCGCTTCATACGAAAACATCATGATGGTTGAAGGCGAAATGGACGAGGTTTCGGAAGAAGATATGCTCGAAGCCATTAAAATCGCTCACGATGCCATCAAAATTCAGTGTAAAGCTCAGGAAGAACTGGCTGCACTGGTTGGAAAAACTAAACGTACCTACTGCCACGAAATAAACAATGCTGATCTGAAAGCTAAAGTTTTCGAAGATTTGTATCCTGCTTGTTATAAACTGGCGACTCAACGCCTCAACGATAAAGCGCTTCGCATCGAAGGGTTTCATGCTATTGTTGAAGAATACATTTCGGAATACAAAACAGCCAATGCTGAAAATACCGAAATCGATCTTGGAACAAACATCAAACTGATCAAAAAATATTACCACGACGTTGAAAAAGAAGCCATGCGCCGCATGATTCTGGACGAAGGTGTCCGCTTGGACGGTCGCACAACGACTCAGATTCGTCCGATCTGGGGTGAAGTGAACTACCTTCCGGGATCACACGGATCAGCTATTTTCACCCGTGGTGAAACTCAGTCACTTTCATCGATCACTTTGGGAACAAAGATGGACGAAAAGAAAATTGACAGCGTAACTTACCAGGGAGTCGAGAAATTTCTGTTGCATTACAATTTTCCACCTTTCTCAGTTGGTGAAGCAAAAGTACCTCGTGGAGTTGGTCGTCGCGAAATTGGCCACGGAAACTTAGCTTTACGTGCATTGAAAAAAATGATTCCTGAAGATTTCCCATATGTGGTGCGTATTGTTTCAGACATTCTGGAATCAAACGGATCATCATCGATGGCAACAGTTTGCGCCGGAACGATGTGTATGTTGGATGCCGGTGTGAAGATGAAACGTCCGGTTTCGGGAATTGCCATGGGTTTGATTACCGATCCTGCAAACAATAAATTCGCTGTACTTTCTGATATCCTTGGCGACGAAGATCACCTGGGCGACATGGACTTCAAGGTTACCGGTACCTCAAAAGGGATTACCGCTACCCAAATGGACATTAAAGTTGGTGGGCTATCATACGAAATACTTACTCAGGCTTTGCTTCAGGCCAAACAAGGCCGCGAACACATTCTGGGCGAAATCCTGAAAGTGATTTCTGAACCTCGCGAAGATTACAAACCAAACGTTCCACGTGTGGTAATCGTCCAGGTTCCTAAAGAATTCATCGGACCAATCATTGGCCCTGGTGGAAAGAACATTCAGAAACTTCAGGAAGAAACCAAAACGGTTATTTCGATTGAAGAACGCGATGACATCGGTTACGTTCAGATTTCGAGCGTGAACAAAGAATCACTCGAAGCTGCCGTTGCCCGTATCAAAATGATTGTGGCTATTCCTGAAAAAGGAGAAATCTACAAAGGGAAAGTAAAATCGATCACTTCTTTCGGTGCATTTGTTGAAATTATGCCGGGAAAAGAAGGATTGCTCCACATTTCTGAAATCAGCTGGAACCGTTTACAAACAGTTGAAGAAGAATTGACTGAAGGTCAAGAAATTGAAGTAAAACTTTTGGATATGGACCGCGATGGCAAGATGAAATTATCTCGTCGTGTATTGCTTCCAAAACCTGAAGGAATGCCAGACCGGCCTGAAAGACCGGAACGCAGCAACGATGACCGTCCTCCACGTCGTGATGACAACCGTGGTGGTGACCGCAGAGACAATCGTGGCGGAGATCGTCGTGATAATCGTGGTGGTGGTGATCGCCGATAATCTGAAACAAATTATCACAGATAAATAAAAATGCCCGCTAGTCGGGCATTTTTATTTATATTAAGTTGTGTCGTGCCAATCTCATCAACACCCACAAGCGATTGGTTCATTTCTCTCAACTCCAAATCCTTCTGTTTTATAGCCATCTTTTTTCCAACAATCTATTCCTCCAATTAATTCTTTCACCTGAAATCCCAATTTAACCATGTTCAATGCTCCTTTAGTTGAAGCATTGCATCCAATTCCATGGCAATAGGTTACGTAGAGGATCTTTTTGTCCAGATGTGATGTAGTTTCAGCGGTCATTGTTCGGTGTGGCAGACTAATTGCTCCAGGAATATGTTCATTTTGGTACGCTTCTGCGGAACGTGTGTCAACTGCAATGATTTTTTCACTTCTATTTAGAGCATCATTTAAATCCCAAGAGTCTAACTCAAATTGCAATTTTTGCAGATAAAACAACTGTTGATCATTCATGGCGGTTTCTTTAATTAAAATGGTGTAATTAAAATATGAAAACAGCTACAGATAAGATTTTGTTCCCTACAAACAGTATATTTACAACCAAACCATAGCTTATGAAACGAGGTATTATTTCCATTTTAGCCCTGTCATTTATGATGTCTTGCTCAGAAAAACCAATCCAGTATCCGTCAACGAAAAAAGGCGATGTAAAAGATATATACTTCGGAACCGAAGTTGAAGATCCATACCGCTGGCTCGAAGACGATAATTCGGCAGAAACAGCCGAATGGGTAAAAACCGAAAACAAACTCACTTTTGATTACCTCGAAAAATTACCATTTCGCGACAAAATAAAAAGTCGCCTGACCGAATTGTGGGATTATCCAAAATATGGAGTTCCATTTAAAGAAGCCGGGAAATTCTTCTTTTTCAAAAACAATGGTTTGCAAAATCAAAGCGTGCTTTACACAACTGCAGATTTGGCTACTGAGCCTAAGGTTCTGCTCGATCCAAACACGCTAACAACAGATGGAACCGCTGCCCTAACCAGCACTGAAGTTTCCAACGATGGGAAGTACCTCATTTATCAGGTTGCCAAATCGGGCTCCGACTGGAACGAAATATTCGTGAAAAACATAGCTACCGGTGAAACTCTTCCCGACCACATTTTATGGGTTAAGTTTTCAGGAGTAAGTTGGTATAACGACGGATTTTTCTATAGCGCCTACGACAAACCTGAAGCTGGCAGCGAATTATCGAAAGCCAACGAATTTCAGAAAGTCTATTTTCACAAATTAGGCACAGACCAATTGGCCGACGAGTTAATTGTGAGCGACCCGAAAAATCCAAAGCACATGTTTGGTGCAGGAATGACAGAAGACAAGCGCTTCCTGTTAATTTCGAAAAGCATCGGCACAAACGGAAATGCGCTCGATTTTAAAGACCTCAGCAAAAAAAACAGCAAATTCATTAATCTGCTCGATCAATACGAATTTGAATTCAATCCGGTTGACAACATTGGCGACAATCTTTATGTACTTACCAATTACAAAGCGCCCAAGTACCGGCTGGTAAAAATCGACACCAACAAACCCGAAGAAGCAAACTGGGTGGATGTTATTCCGGAGAAAAAGGATGTGATTGAATCTGTGAGCATGATCGCCGGAAAGCTGGTCGTTAATTACATGACTGATGCCCACAGCAAGTCTGAAATTTACGGATTGGACGGTAGCTTAGAACGCGAAATTCAATTACCCGGAATTGGTGCTGTTAGTGCTTTTTCTGGAAAGAAAAATGATACAATAGCATTCTTCAGCTACACTTCATTCAACACACCAGGCGAAGTTTACAAATACGATTTTACAACCAATCAGACCACGCTGCATTTCAGGCCTGAAGTAAGGTTTAATCCGGAAGATTTTGAAGTGAATCAGGTATTTTATGCTAGCAAAGACGGCACCAAAATTCCGATGTTCATTGTTAACAAAAAAAGCATAGAGCTGAACGGCAAAAATCCTACCCTTCTTTATGCCTACGGCGGGTTCAACATCAGCATGACCCCTTCGTTTTCGGCAGCTCGTATTGCATTTATGGAAAATGGCGGAGTTTTAGCGGTCGCCAACCTTCGCGGAGGTGGCGAATATGGCGAAGAATGGCACTTGTCCGGAACCAAACTTAAGAAACAAAATGTATTCGACGATTTCATTGCAGCCGCCGAATACCTCATCAGCCAGAAATACACGTCAAGCGAAAAACTCGCCATTCAGGGTGGATCAAACGGAGGTTTGTTGATCGGTGCTGTCACCAACCAGCGTCCCGAGTTGTTTAAAGTAGCGCTTCCTCAGGTAGGAGTAATGGACATGCTTCGCTACAACAAATTTACCATTGGATGGGCATGGGCTGGCGATTATGGGACAAGCAATGACAGCGAAGAAATGTTTAAATATCTCTATGGATATTCGCCTTATCATACGATTAAGAAAGGAACTGCGTATCCAGCCGTTTTGGCAACCACTGCCGATCACGACGACCGGGTTGTTCCGGCACACACGTTTAAATATATGGCCCGTCTTCAGGAATATGGAGCAGAAAATAAGCTGCCACTTTTGGTTCGCATCGATTCGAAAGCTGGTCATGGCGCAGGAAAACCCACAGCCAAAGTGATAGAAGAATATACCGATGTGTGGTCGTTTGTTTTTTACCATCTGGGAATGAAAATGGATCAAAAGTAAAAAATCGCACTTCAGATTACCTAAAATATTGTACTTTTAAAATCCCGGAAAACATCATCCGGGATTTTTTTTACATCCTGATTATGAGCTTAAACTATTTGGTTATAGAAGGAAATATTGGAGCAGGAAAGACGACGCTTGCCCAAATGATCAGTAAAAAATATCACACAAAGCTGGTATTGGAGCAATTTGCCGATAATCCTTTTCTACCTAAATTTTACGAAAATCAGTTGCAATATTCATTTCCGCTCGAAATGGCATTTCTTGCCGAACGATACAATCAGCTCAATCGAGAACTTAGTCACTTCGACTTGTTCAGCCCATTCACGATTTCGGATTATTACTTCATGAAATCACTCATCTTCGCCCAAAATACGCTGCAGCCTGACGAATACAATCTGTATCGCCAGTTCTTCAACATTATTTATGAAAAAATGCCTAAGCCAGATTTATATGTCTATCTTCACAAGGATGCTGATTTATTATTAAAAAATATAGCACTTCGAGGCCGAACATACGAATCATTTATCACCAAAGACTATCTGGATAAAATTGCTCAAGGATATTTTGGCTATTTTAAACAGCAAACTGACTTTCCGATTTTAATTATTGATACCAATGGTATAGATTTTGTAAACAATCCCGAAGACTTTGAAAAGCTAACAGCAACTTTATTAAATGATCAGTTTAACAATGGAGTAACACGTTTAATACTGGATTAAACCCATTTTTATACTTTTATTTAAAGGAAAGATTGCTAATTTTGTAAATAGTTGTTCAAAATAATCCAATTTAAAATTTAATATACGCATTATGAGAAGAATAAACTTTAAGCCACTCGCCATTATTTTATTGGCAGCTGTTCTGTTTTCAAGCTGCTCAAGTTTGCAGAAGATGAAGAAAAATGCAAACCTGATTAATTTCAAAACAACGCCAGAGGTTCTTGAAACTCATGCAGGAAAAGTTGATGTAGCCATCGACGGAAAATTCCCTGCGAAGTACTTCGCTAAGAAAGTAACCATGGTTGCTACCCCAGTTCTGAAATATGATGGCGGTGAAAAAACGTTTGAACCTGTAACACTTCAGGGCGAAAAAGTAAAAGCCAATAACAAAGTAATCACTTTCACAGGTGGTGGTAGCTTTGCCTACAAAGATGCTGTTACTTATGCTGAAGCCATGCGCTTATCGAATCTTGAACTGAGAATTACAGCTTCACAAGGCTCAAAAAGTGTTGACTTTGCTCCAATTCCGTTGGCTAAAGGTGTAATTGCTACTCCAACATTGGTAGTTAACATGCCAACTCCAATTATTGGTGTAACCCGCGAAAAGAACAACACCGGCAAATACGACCCCAACATCGATGCTTTCCAGCGTATTGTTCCTGATGAATACACTGCGGACATTAAATATTTGATTAACAAAGCAGATATACGTAAGGAAGAATTGACCAAGGACGAAATGGCCAGATTGAACGAATACAATAAAGAAGCCGCTAAAGATCCTCGCAAAAAAATTAAAAGCATGGAAGTTTCTTCGTATGCTTCTCCAGATGGCGGAATGGAATTGAACACCAAACTTGCTGAAAAGCGGATGGATGTTTCATCCAAATTCTTAACCAGCGAATTGAAAAAAGACGAAGTTGAAGCTGAATTCAAAACTAAGTTCACTCCTGAAGACTGGGACGGATTTAAAGAAATGATGAGTAAATCAAACATTCAGGACAAAGAATTGATTTTGCGTGTGCTTTCAATGTATACTGATCCTGAAGTTCGTGAACGAGAAATTAAAAACCTTTCATCTGCTTTCACCAGTGTTGCTGCTGAAATTTTACCACAATTACGCCGTTCAAAATTCACAACCAGCATCGACCTGATTGGCAGAACTGATGAAGAAATTGCTGCTTTGGCTGATTCTGATCCTTCGAAACTAAATCCGGCTGAACTGCTTTATGCCGCCACTTTAACTAAAGATGCCAACAAACAGCTGGCTATCTACAATTCGTTCATGAAACAATTCCCGAACGACTGGAGAGGTTACAACAATGCCGGTATGGCTTTGGTGAAACAACAGAAATATGCTGATGCTAAAAGCTTATTCGAAAAAGCTGAAAAGCTAAATAACAACGAGCCTATCATTAAAAACAACTTAGGCGTTTGCGAACTGAAAGAAGGTAATTTAGCCAAAGCTGAAACTTATTTTGGAGCGGCTTCGGGCGCAGGCGATGCTGTAAATAATAACTTAGGAATTTTAAGCATCATTAAAGGCGACTATGCCAAAGCTGTTAAATATTTTGGCGATACTGATTCACCAAATACTGGCTTAGCCAAAATCCTTGCTGGTGACAACAACGGTGCATTGAAATCGTTGGAAAATTGTACCTGGGTAGATAGTTCTATGACAGAATACTTCAAAGCTGTAGTTGGCGCTCGTACTGCAAAAGAAAACCTGATGTACGAAAGTCTGGATAAAGCAATTAAAATGAAACCTGAATTGAAAAAAACAGCAGCAACCGATATGGAATTTGCCAAGTATTTCAATGAAGCCCGTTTCAAAGAAATCGTAAAATAACTGTTTGAATAATATATTCGGAAAGAGCGGCTCATTTGAGTCGCTCTTTTTTGTGCCCAAGATGACGGTTAAACATTGGCCGATGACAGACAAGCAATAAAAGAATGATCTTCCGAAGTTTATGCCACACAAACCCTGACGTTTTGTGTGTAAGATGACCAATTCGGATAACCCGAAAAATATAACAACTTACTATGATCTGAAGATCAGAAAAGTACAGTATATTTGGTTATAGGCATCCTCTGGCGCCGATGTCTAATTTATGCCAAAATAAGCTGGTAACTATTTGGAGTTAAATATTATTAAATACGCTGCGAATAGTGTCGAAGTAGAAAGGCTGTCGAATATGATATGCACTGAATAACGTTTGGCACGGATTGCAAGTTCGTGCCGGGAATGAAACAAAGTGACTGTCCGCAATTTGTTTAAAATATGAAAGAGAATCTAACTCGGTTTAGGAATTCAAGAATTAGTAAAATAGTCTTAATTCTGAGCATCATTGTGGCAGGCTTCTGGTGGTTGGGGAATAGCATAAATGTATATCGTTTTGCTTTAGTTGGGGCAATCTTTGAGATTTTATGGCTTCCAGCTTTGGCGATGTTATTTTTACTGCCAATAGCTTCACTGATATTGCTGATTAAAGAAAAGGTAAATATCAGATCACTTTATATCTATTCTTTCCTCATAGGTATGGCAACCATTTTTTTTATAATTTTTTAGCGAATAATCTCAAAACCTCCATATAAATAGATTGCAAACCCTTATCGACAAGAGGCCGCAAGAGACAACTACACTTCCCAATTTCATGTCAACCATCAATAAAAGAACCAAATATCCTCCATTTTTAAACATTTAACATTTTAGATATGTTATCTCAGAATGATCACTATTTTAACCTAAAATGATTATTGATTTCGTTCTGGATTATTCCTTCTCAGATTAAAAGTCGATTAGACTTGAAGGAAAAATACTATTAAGGCATGAAAATCTTAAACCCGTAATTATGAAAAAATTTACAAAAATTGCAGTAGTGGCTTTGGGAATTTTGGTAGTTGTATTTGTAGGAATTTTGAGTTACATCAAATTTGCATTGCCAAAAATTGCAGCGGCACCAGTTCTGAAAGTAGAGATGACTCCAGAGCGAATTGCTCGAGGCCAATATCTTGCCAACCACGTTGCCGTTTGTATCGATTGTCATTCAACTCGCGATTGGACCAGATTTTCGGGTCCTCCAACTCCCGGTACATTTGGCAAAGGAGGAGATGTATTTGACCAAAAATATGGATTCCCGGGCGTTTATTATGCCAAAAACATAACTCCTGAAGGCATCAGCCGATATACTGACGGAGAACTTTTCCGCACCATAACCACGGGTGTAAGCAAAGAAGGCCAGGCCATGTTTCCGGTAATGCCGTTCCACTATTATGGACAAATGGATCAGGAAGACGTCAAATCAATCATCGCATACATTCGGACACTAACTCCAATTCAAAATCAAGTTCCAGAGTCTAAATCAGATTTTCCAATGAATTTCATTATCAATACCATTCCTCACGAGGCAAGTTTTACCAAATTACCTCCGAAAACAGATGTGGTCAACTATGGAAAATATCTTGCGAACGCTGCATCGTGTATTGAATGTCATACCAAATATGAAAAAGGGAGTTTGGTGGCAGGTACTGAATTTGGAGGTGGAAGGGAATTTCCATTCCCGGATGGTTCCATTGTACGATCAGCTAATATTTCTCCAAATGAAGAAAATGGAATTGGCGGTTGGGATGAAGATACTTTTGTTGGTTTATTCAAAGCATATGCTGATTCAACTGCTATGAGCGCCAAACTTAATCCGGGTGATTTCAACTCGATTATGCCATGGACAATGTATGGAACGATGAATGAAGAAGACCTGAAAGCTATATTTGCCTACTTGAAAACGGTAAAGCCAATAAGCAATACTGTTGTAAAATTCACGCCGGTGGCGAAACAATAAAAGGAGCTTTCTATAAAAAGTTTTTATCCAGGTATTCCTGAAATTTGTCTTTGTACTGATCGCTTACCGGTATGTAGGTTTTGCCAAAAATAATACGGCTACGCTCAATGATACTGATTTTGTTAAGATTGACGATAAACGACCGGTGTACCCGCATGAACTGATCTTCAGGCAATTTCTCTTCGAGCGATTTCATGGAATTGAGCGAAAGGACTGGCTTGTCTTCGCCAGTTGTATACACTTTGATGTAGTCTTTTAATCCTTCGATGTAAAGAATATCATTAAAGTTAATGCGCCGTATTTTATATTCCGATTTCAGGAACAGGAACTGGCTGTTTGCTTCGATTAATGGAAGTGCACCTGCCTCTAATTCTAATTGTTTGCGGGCTTTTTGTGCAGCTTTCAGAAATTCTTCATAACTAAATGGCTTCAGTAGATAATCAGTGGCATTTAACTTAAAACCTTCGAGTGCATATTTCTCATACGCTGTTGTAAATATGATTTTGGGCGCATTCTCCAGGCTTCGGGCAAACTCAATTCCTGTCAAATCGGGCATCTGGATGTCTACAAAGATCAAATCGACCGACTGCGTTGAAAGGAAATCGATGGCATCCAGCGGATTATCGAACGAACCGGCCAACTCCAGAAATGGTGTTTTACTGACGTAATCGCTCACTAACCGGAGTGCGAGGGGTTCATCGTCGATGGCAATGGTTTTCAGTTTCATACCTTTGTTGGTGTTTTTTGGATAGTAAGTTCAACTCGAAAGACCGTTTCAGTATTTTCAATTTTCAGTTCATGCTGACCTTGAAACAATAAGGCAAGCCGTTTCTTTACATTTTCAAGGCCAATGCCTGAATGTTGGATATCTTCAGTCTGAGCCTGAGTGCTTTTCCCTTTACTATTTTCCGAAATAAATATGATCTGTTCCTGATTGATTTTCATCCTGATATGAATGAACGATTGCTCGCGGTAACTAACACCGTGTTTAAATGCATTCTCGATAAATGGCACAAAAAGAAGCGGTGCAATCGAGAAATCGGTGAAATCCTGCGGAAAATCAATCTGTAGTTTCACCTTCGAGTTCAACCGTAATTTCATCAGATCGATATAATTATTCATGAATTCAATTTCTTGACTCATACGGGTTTCGCCATGTTCCGATTCGTAAAGCAGATATCGCATCAGTTTCGATAGTTTCAAAACCGATTCCTGTGCAGTTGGCCCATCAATACCAATTAAGGAATAAATATTATTCAGGGTATTAAAGAAAAAGTGTGGACTCACCTGATTTTTCAGAAAGGCTAGTTCCGAATTTAACTTTTCCTTTTCCAATTCTTTTTGTTTTTTCTCATTATGCTTTAGTTCATCCATCAAACCCAGACCAACAGCAAATCCAGATAGCAGTACAGATGAAAAGAAATGGCTTATGAAACCAAAGGCATTCGGACCTCTTCTTGGAGGTACATCTTTCCCAGAAAGCATTTTCATGGCCTCTCGAAATTTTTCGCCATCAGCAGGGTCGTATAAAAATGCACTCTCAATATAATTGGAGATGAAATGGGTTGCAATTATTAATCCCATTAGAATGCCAATATAAATGAGAAATTTACGCTGAACAAAGAACTTTGGAACCAACCAAAGATAACCTACATAAAAGATAATGGCATAAGAGAAAGCATGAAGATAAAATTGAAACAATCGGCGAAAATTCTCTCCTCCAAAGGTACTGTTAAGATAAAGTGGTATAAGTATTATGATAGCCCATCCTATCGTGTGGAGTGTTATACTTATCCATTTATTGTGAACTGAAACTGACTTGCCCATAATAATGACTTTATTCAAAGATAATTATATTTGTTTAACCTTATTATTACGTGAATCAGGTTAAAAATTAACTTACTTTTATTAGAAACATTTTCGCCAGATAGAACACTGAAGTACTACCTGACGAAAATTGTTCCTATTGTTTTTTAGTATCCTCACCAATATTCTCAACCATATTATT
>Ga0302296_1000570_pt1 | contig 30090 bp, 19 predicted proteins | sample III_Fen_N3_1_FD_194546 | JGI IMG/M metagenome (GOLD analysis project Ga0302296, IMG submission 194546) | Peat permafrost microbial communities from Stordalen Mire near Abisko, Sweden - III_Fen_N3_1 | ecosystem: Environmental > Terrestrial > Soil > Wetlands > Permafrost | place: Sweden: Abisko...
GCACGATCTCCAATAAAAGTTACTGACGAAGGAATAGTCAACGAACCGGTGAAACCAGTGCAAGAATAAAAAGCATTATTTCCGATAGAAATGACTGACAATGGAATGGTCAATGAACCGGTGAGACCGCCACAATTTTGGAAAGCACGTTCTCCAATAGAAGTAACTGACGATGGAATAGTCAGTGAACCGGTAAGACCGGTACAACCATAAAAAGTGAAAACTCCAATAGAAGTTACTGACGAAGGCATACTAATGGATGTCAGGCTGGTTTTTCCAATATAACTTATAGTGCAGAAAGCATACTCAGGGATCTCATTGTCAGGATAAGTTATATTATATGTTCCACCTGTCCCATCTGTACCTGTATATGCAGCAATAGTAGCTCCACTTAAGTCCAGCGTGGCCAGCAGTGGCATGTTATCGCGCATGGTTACAAAATCACGGGCATCGATGGTGCCGGTAACGGTAAGATCAGCAACGGTGGTTAAATAGCCACTTGCATCAGTAGCCAGATGGCCGGCTGTAGTAGTTACCGTGTGGCTTTCAGTAGCTTGAGCTACTATAAATAGACAGGAGAAAAGGAAAAGAGTAAGGGTTTTCTTCATTGGTAATCGTTTTTTTTGTTGCAATATGCAATAGTTCTATTTTAAAGCTGTATAATCAATCATCTGTTCTTAAGTATTTGCTATCAGGTTTTCCATCTACCCGCACGGGTAGATGGCGTTATTATCTTATTCAGATATTGAATTGTACTCCGCAGCAAAAGGGTTGACTAAATTTTATAAAATTACTTTAATTCAGAATTCACTCCGAAGGGTACATTTAGGGTATATAACCGATTTCAATTTAGCGTTAAACTCAAAGAAAACAACAAACGCATTATCCCTATGCTGGGCGACATCCAGAGGCTGAGTCAATTATTTCATCCGTTGGCGCGGGGTGTGCAACAGTGGAGAAGTTATAAATAAAGCCACAGCAAACTCAGTTTTTTGCGGTGGCTTTATTACTACTTATAGTAGTAGTAGATAAAATATTAATCCACCAAGTTATGGTCTATAAACTTAGCACCTACAGTTCTCTGCATTGAAAATATCGTTGGTTATGTACTGCCTTTAATGAAAATCTATCATTCTCTTTTCGAGATAAACCTTTCATGTTGCGTTATTGAACTTTGACTTCGTCTTAATTGCATTATCCCAAATAGCCTGAGAAAGATGGGTATCCGAGAAATTGGCTTCGTAAGACTTACCTTTAACAAATCGGTCTCATTCATATCTGCTTTTGAAAAATCTGTCCCCGAAAGATTAGCACCCGTCAATTTCACATCGGTCAAATGCACAAAAGTTAAATTCGCACTTGAAAGATTTACAAAAGATAAATTTGCATACGAAAGATTAGCATATGATAAGTTTACCCCAACTAACACCGCTCCTGTAAGATTAGAGTACAATAAACTAGCACTGGTCATATTGGCCTGTGTGAGATTTGCATTCACTAACCTCACCTCCATCAAATTAGCATTAATCAATTTCACATCACACATATCTGCATCCGTGAGATTAGCGCCGGAAAGATCTGCACCGGACAAATCCGCTTTTAAAAGCTTTGCCCCGGAAAAATTGGCTCCCTTCAATTTGGTATCTTTTAAATTCGCTCCTATTAAGTTTGAACCTGAAAGATCTGAAAATGAAAGATCAACACCTGAAAGATTTGCTTTAGTCAAACACACTCCTCTCAAATCGACACAAGATAAATTTAGCTCACCAGCTGAACCTCCTCGAAGGTATTCCAATATTATTTCTTTATCACTCATATTGTTAATTTTACAATAAATCAGAACAAACTAACCACGCCACAAGCTGACGGGGTATTAATTGTTCACTTTCTCTATCTCCAAACAGAGAATCATCGCAAGCCGACGGGGAATTCACTCAAAAGAAATTAGGATACGCCATTATCCTTCAATGCAAAAATCATTAGTTGAGTTGTTTTGAACAATTTTTAAAACCGCTCCGGTCATTGCAGCTTGGATTAATGCGTGATTTTCGTTTAAGTTATCCATAAAAGCTACAGAATAAGACATTAACCCGCAACAACTTAAAAAAAATAACTTTATTTTAACCCACATCAAAAGAACTTAATAAAAGTTGTATAAAAGTACTTTAATTCACACATTCGAAATCAACTCAGCAGGGTACATTTAGGGTACATCATCTATTTAATTTAACAACCAAGCGTCTTTCGATCGCCAAATAGCATTATTAGCTACTGACAGGAATGATCAGCTAAATCATGGTTCAGACAGATTACTACTCATTAGCGGACTTGAAGTCATCAGTTAAAGTCACTGATAACTATTTACTGCAAACTGAATAGTTTCGGATTCTAAAGCTGATTTAGTGAGAGTGAGACTTGAAGTCGGGGCCTCACTAATCACTATTATTCATTTGGTTTTCTGTGTGCTGTGCACCTCTATCCTATTTTAATCATTGCATTGCTACAAATAGTACAGTGCGCCGTACCTTTATTACACTTCCATTCTTTTGGCGCACAGGCTACTAAGCGAAGTCGAAGTATGGTTACTGAGCGAAGTCGAAGTATTATTTCTCCAATTCCTTTACCACCACAGCGCTTTCTGTTATAATCCGGACTATGTATATTCCTTTGGGGAGTGAGCTTATCAACACATCCTCTTCGTTTTCTACATGCTCACTATGCAGCACTTTATAGTCCTGATCACTCAACACTAACCTGGCAGTATCTTCTATACCTTCAATGTAAAATTCATTGGTTGAACTGTTTTGTACTATTTTTAAATCCGCACCGGTCATTGTAGCTTTGAATAATGCCTGCTTTTCGTTTGAGTTATCCATAAAGATTACAGAATAAGATATGTTATTGATTGTAAGATATGTTTTCAAATCTTCGCTTTCAAGTAAGGAGCGGAATATAATGGCGTATTCCTTATACAGACGACCTTCTCATTTATATGCCGGATAGATTGGTAGAAAACAGATTGAACAACGTAAAAAGAGCAGCAACACTTTGCATAAAGCCCTGTATATTAAAATCATTTATCACATCCCTTAAATGTGGGACGGCTATTGAATAAATGCATTTCCTCTTCTAAAAATCGACATCCACCATTGTATCCTTTTCACTATTCATATTATTTATTTCATTACTTATTGGCAATAAGTATGGCGGCAAAACAAACGCTTTGCCGCCATTTCAGAAAACAATCAAATTAATCAAGGTATAATAGCTGAGAACATATCACTCCATGGTCCCAATTTTCCATTTCGGTTTACCCCAATCGGTAAATCCATATAGCGTTTTGTCCCGTTGTTCGGGTGCGAATACAATACTTTCGTGCGACCGCCCAATGTTATAGCGGTCTGTACATTCGGCCCGCGCTGCCAGTAGTTCAGTTTATTTTGCATACCACTTCACTAAATGTCACACCGCTTGGTTTAGAATGCGAAGCGGGCGAAGTCGAATCAGCATAAACCACATGCAGTACCGAAATTTCCTCGGCTGTGAGCGAAATAACGGTGTGGTGGTAGGCGCAGAAAAAGTTACACCTCCCCACCTCCTGTGAGGTGAATGTGTAATGCCTTCTTGTCCTCGGGAACAATGGCATCGTTGTTGAGCAGATGATGATTGAACAAATCAATCAATCTTTCACCTGAATCCATGAAGCGTGGCGGACAGCAGTAGCTGCCGGACTTTGCGTGCTTCGGTTGTTTGCAACATTGTACTTTAATTCATAATCGGTACTCAATGTTGTGATATTGTTTATTTTCTCGTCAGCAATACCTCAGGTTATAGCACGGAGAATACACAAACTAATCACGTCTTTCTGAAAATCATAACTAGGTTTTGGATTTGTTGCAATATTATAGGTCTCTTTACTCACAATGTAGAAAAATTTAAATTAAATAACTATTTATTTAGACATCGAGAAATTAAAAAGCTATATCTTATTGGCTTACAGCCAAGTAAGCAACCATACACATATGAGATATTAAAGTGTAATTATTCAACAGAAATGCGTCATTCTTTACCGGTGCTACGTAATGCAACACCAGCTAAGTGCGACGTTTTACCGGCGCTATGTGATGTAACAGTGGCTAAACATGACGTCTCAGTACTGCTACATGACCCAACCGAATTAAGCAATAAGCCATTTATCTTCTGTCTTATTCGTCTGCCGTACGCTTACGGGAGAGAAGTTGCCGACAACATATGTATGCTCTTGTCAAGCCGACTATCGGAGAGCTGAATATGACAACAAAAGTAATTGAACCCGACTACACCTTACGTAGTAATAAACCTAATAACACATGGGGGAAAACCCTAATAAGAACTATTAAAAGACACTAAATTGGAGATTAAAATATCACCCAAACAGCTATAAAATGCATATTGGAGCTACAACGAATAGAATTATCTACAGATAAAGAATTGTTTGACACAGTTTTTGATAAATATCCGTTTTATTGGCTAATCATAATTTAAAACGATTTCGATACAAGTAAGTAAAAGTAAACCCTATAGCTACTGGGATCCTATTTTGATTTTATACAAAAAATCGGTTTATTTAAATTGTCGTCCCATTTATGGGGTGGATAAAATGATATAGATAGACAGGGCTTTAGTCAAAGTCACTTTATGCTGATCGTAGTCGAAGCATTCTTTCTATCAGCTCGTTCCATAAAGGGACGGCAATTGACACAAAATAAATAGGACATTACATTCGAACCATTACTGAAACTACTTACCTAAATACAACAAACGCTCAACCAGCATTAGTAATGCAGCAGTTGAGCGTTTTTGAGTATATCTTACAGAGAGAGAGTAAAGGGCTCGTAAGAATTAGTATACACTTACTATTTCGTTATCAGTGTACCGCACTTTGCAATCACAGCCTCCATCGTTTTACTTAACTTTTTCACCAAATTGGCATTGTACGAAATAGGTCCATTCTCAGCTATCTCAGCGGCTGTAGGCAGACCATAGATTTGATTAGAAGCAATGGCATAGGTACGACCCGTAGCGGCCAAAGTGCCGTCCTTAATATTAGGATCTACATCGATGGTAATAATTGAAATTGTATTATCACTATTGCGTACAATTTCGAAAGTGCGGAACTGCTCAGGGAACTCACGTAATGATCTTGTTTCCACTTGCCAGAAGCTGTTCTCTGGATACATAGAGTCGGTTGAGGGAAATGCCTTCACGGTATTGAGATGGCGATGACCGGCCACCCAAAGTACCAGATTTGGGAATGCCTGAAGCTGAGCAATAAGATCTGCCTCGCTTGTATAACCCGGCGCAGGCAACCAACTCATGGGGCTACCTGCAGGACTAACCCCAATTGGCACGTGTGCAGAGATAATCATAAGCTGGTTTGCAGCTTGTCCGGCTTTAAGTTGCTCCATTAGCCATTCATAACGACCATTATTGAGCTCACCATGTCCATACACCCCATCAGCAGAAAGTGGATCTGTAGCCTCTTGCGTATCGTCAAGTACAATCACTTTAAGGGGTATCGCAGATTTAGGTACAAATGAATAGCTTCCTTTGAATTTATTAGCAGGATTGCTTTGAACAAAACCATGACCAATAGGGCCCGGCAATGTGCTTGTAGTACTAAACTCGTTCATTACCTCATCCATGCTAAGCGAATGCCGTTTAGCATCAGGTGCAATGGTAGGAATATTTTTCAAGGTATCCATTCTGCCAGAGCCAATAACAGTGCCATATAGCGTGCTTCCATCAAGAGTACCGGTAGAATAAAGATTCGGATCTTTTGAACTTAATATGTTCTTCATCTGCAAAATGGTATTGCCGGTCAAAACTTTCGACATTGCATCGCTCATTACTGCCGAACCTAACCAAAAATGATCATGATTACCAATGGTAGCATACCAGGGAATTTCTTTGTTTAGCCCTTCAGCCTGAAACTCATCCTGATAATCGTTATTCTGACCTGCAATAGGATCATCCTTAGTCCCTGAATCAGGATTTATCTTTTTCCCATCAAGAATGTCGATAAACCATCTCAATTCATTGTACTGATTGCTATTGGCCATATCGCCAATCGATAAACCCAAATCAAATGGACTCGTTTTATGTATTTCATTGATGGTTTGAACCGCAGCATTAAGCATATGTGTAGTATAAAGCATCAGAGGTGCATAACACGAAATTCCATTAGAACCTGCCATGGGAGCAAAAACAATGCCTTGTCCAGGCGATTCTTTATCCGTAATATGAATATCGGTCATGGTAAAAAAACGAAGTAAGCGGGCGGCTGACGTAACAGATGTAGCGTCGTAACCGGTAGGCATAAGATCCATCCTTTTTTCGATTGGAATACCAGGTCCGAACTGCCAGGCACCATATCCTTTTTTAATGAAATCAGCCGGATCATTGATTTTGGAAACTGCAGCAGGTTTTGCCATAGGAATTATTGTTTTATCAACAGTGCTGTAGTAAGTTGCAGAAGGCTGTATCTTTTCGTCAACTTTACAACTACCGGTAATCGCTGATACACAACACAGTGAAATCACTGTCAAAATCGAAGTTTTGTTTGTCTTTTTATTTTTCATTCTTTGATCAATTTATATATATTATTTATGTTTAAAACTCAATACTCAACTCTTTTCATATTTAGTTGATTATTTGTTCACACCAACTCCCCGTTACGCATCACTACATTAAAACACATATGCACAAACAGAAATCATATTATCTCTGCACATTTTATCAAGAGCCATGGTAACCAAAAACTATGGTAACCAAAAATGACACTTAATTGGAGATAATTGCATCGCCCAAAACTCCTTTTGATAGGAATATTGGGGCAATAGTCGGATAGTTTGCAGTGAGCTAAGTGGATAATTCCCATTCGGCAGGCTTCAAATTTCTACCAAATTGTTTTTGATAGCGTACAACACAAGATTAATTGTGTCGCGGGTATTTGTTTTTCGAAACAACAAGGAGCGACGGGCTTCCACCGCCTTTACAGTTCTGAAAATCTTTTCTGCAATTTGAGAAACCGTAAGACCCTGACAAAGATACCGAAGTACTTCCATTTCATTATACGTAAACTTCTGATCAAGCTTAACAGGGAGCCTAGGCACTATTTGTGACTCCCTATTTACATTGACTACAATCTGACGCAACAATTCGTTGGAGAAAAAACAGTCGCCACCAATAAGTGTTTTAATGGCTCTTTCGAGGTCTTTTTTGCCGACGGTTTTCACCACAAAACCCATGGCTCCGGTATTTACCATTTCAAAGTAATTGGCACTTTCGCTTAACATGGTAAGCACCAATATTTTTATATTAGGTTGAATTATTTTCGCTTGCCGTATTGCTTCAAGACCACCCAGAACCGGCATCAGAATATCCATGATTACTAAGTCTGGAGTATGTACGGCCAGTAAATCCATAAATTCTTTTCCATTTTCAGCTTCAGCTATCACCACACCTATCCCCTCAGTCTCAATAAGCAGCTTCAGCCCTTCACGAAATAAAGCATGATCATCAACAAGTATAATTTTATTCATTTTATTACCTTTTTTATATAGCTACAAGTCATTTGCAACCATTCGCATATTAATATATAATTGCCCGACAAAACAATAGGATGATTATTTAAACCAACCCCCTGTTTTATATGTTTTTTAGCATTTCGTATTGAGCTAAGTACAAGCGTAAAAAAAATGCCGTATTTAAGAACAAAAGAATAGAACCCGTCTGCAGTAGATAGATTCTATTCTTATATTATTTTGATTTAATTACGGGGTATTATTTCACAACATTTATTGTCTTTTTGTAGAACTTTATCGCGGTGCTGTTCGATAATGTTGTAGTAGCTGTCCATACAAGCATCCATGTATTTCACAAACACTTCAAACTTAATTGCTACTTTCAATTTTATCTGGGCATTCAACTGATCGGCCTTGTGTTGGCAAGCAGCCTCTATTTGCCGCTGTACTTGCTTCCTCTGAAGTCCTGTAGCAGCGGTAACTTTGTCATAATGTATTTTCGATAGCAGATCAACAGCTCTATTTGCTGAGTCTAGTTGTAATATCCATGGCACCAGCCCCAGCATATCAACATCAGCAAAGTATGTACTGGTTATTTCCAGTATCAGATTATAAAAACCGCTTGTCTTCTTGTAACAAGCCCTACGGGTTATATTTTCATATCTCCCCAACAAACCGTTAAGGCGAAAGGATGCCTGCTGTACATCCTCATCAAAACATTTACTTGCCGACCTGACTCCGTCGACAAACCCGCGAAAAACAATATTACGCTCTACATCCATCCGTTCCAATTGGTTGGTAGTGCTACTTTTTCGAGCCACCTCCAATGATTCTTCCTCTTGTCTGTAGATTTCCAGAAAAACCAAAAACAACTTATCCATATCTACAGCACCTACCTGATATAGACTCACCATTTTTTTAAACTCTTTGCGTAGTTGAAAAGACTCTTTCCTTTGAAAAATTTTAATTTTTAATTTATTTATTCTCACTTTGGTCATTTACACATCTAAAATAAAAGCGGATTGATTGTACAAATATAACAAAATCTATTCCAACAGTACCAAAATGCAACTATAGCATAGGCATTTACAATTCTACAACAACCAACACATACACCTAGTTCATGTTCTTAGGCTTTGCGAATTATCTGTTATATGTTCAGGACAAAGATAACTAAAGCAACACTTAGTTTAACTAGGTAAAAGCCCTAATTAAATTAGTGGAAACCCTAATTGAATGGGATCAAAATCCGCAAATACAAAGCACAAAAAACCCGTGAATTATCGAAAGAATTCACGGGTCATTTTTAGAGATTTAAAACATGTATATAATTTACACTTAGATAATATTCAGATATTTACCAATTTATTTTTAATGGCATATAGTATTAGATTTATCGTATCGGGAGTGTTTGTTTTCTTAAGCAACAAAGAGCGGCGTGCTTCCACAGCCTTTACAGTTCTAAAAATCTTTTCGGCAATCTGAGAAACCGTAAAACCTAGACAAAGATAACGAAGTACTTCCAACTCATTCTGGGTAAATTGACAATCAGCATTCATCAACGATTTAGGCGCACTTTGTTGGGTCACCTCTAGATTGACAACAATCTGACGCAATAATTCGGTGCAAAGAAAACACTCCCCTCCAATCAGTGTTTTGATAGCTTTTTCCAAATTCTTTTTACCGGCTGCTTTTTGGACAAAACCCATGGCTCCGGCATTTACCATATCGAAGTAATTATCTTTTTCGCTCAGTATGGTGAGTACCAGAATTTTTAGACAGGGTTGGATTTTCCGAGCTCTCCGTATTGCTTCCAGACCTCCCATTACAGGCATCTCAATATCCATGATGACTAAATCCGGAGTATGCGTGGTCAGCAACTCAATAAATACTTTTCCATTTGGGGCTTCGGCTACCACTGTACCTATCTGCTCGCTCTCAATAAGCAGTTTAAGCCCTTCACGAAACAAAGCATGATCATCAACGAGTATTATTTTCTCCATATTCCAACGGTTTTATTTATATGACTACTACAAAGTTTAGTGAGAGTGCTACTTCAGGTAGCTCTACCTCTATGTATTAACCCGAGTTCGAGATAAAAATGTATTATTAAATCAACTAATTTCCTGCAAATATGTGAATAAGGTTATATTGGCTCTGATTTCTTTTGCTACTAAGGTAGTAAATAAGGTCTTAACCTTAGTAGAAAAACAGACTCCATTCAATATTAAACCTTATTGTATAATTTAAGTAGCTAAATATAAGAAACTGATAAATATTCTTACCCCGAACTCGGTTTATTACTGAGAATAGGAGTCAAAACTCCTATTCTGGTCCGAATATTCATCCAACGGAAGTTTCATATACGCTTTCATGCCATTCCCCGGACTAGAATCAATCTTCAACTCACCTCTCATCTGTTGCACCCGGTTTTGAATATTCACCAACCCTAGCCCATCGCCTTTTTGAGCCACTGCATCCCACACAAACCCATCACCATCATCCGTATATACAAAAACGATCATATTCTTATCCTTATCCAGATGAAACAAAATTTCAACATTACACGCCCCGGCATAGGTAAGAGTGTTTTTTATCAACTCGGTGCTAATTCGATAAAGTGACATTTCAATAAACCTACTAAACCGATCGGTGCTATTAGATACAAAGTTGATTTTTATTTTTTTTGTATCATTAATTCGCTCCGTAAATTTAGTCAGGGCATTTACATAACCCGTCTTCATCAATAAATGCGAACCTAATCCACGCGCCAATTCCCGGGTAGTTTGAATGGCACTTTCAATACATTCATTCCCTTTTTGGGTAATAATCTTCATTTTTTCTTCATCAACGGTTTCCGACAACCACTGGAAATACAGCTTAACAATGGAGAGCAACGGTCCAAGCCCATCATGCAACTCGCTTGAAAATTGACTGCGTTCGCGCTCCTCCACCTCTATAGCCACTTGCAATAATTTATTCTCGGCTTCCACTCTTTCGGTTATATCCCTATTCGACACCCTCACTCCCAGGCACTTCCCCTCCACACTTATACTTCGGCACACATGGGCAATCCAACGTATCTGGCCGTCCTTTCTCTTTATTCTGAAATTAAGCTCCATGCTATTTGCATTATGCCCAGATTTAGCTCTCTCCTGCTTGTGCTCCATCCAATTTGCAAAATCGTGCCTAAAAATCAATTCCTCTAATAATGCCGGATGATCAATAAACTCCTGAGCCTTATGCCCGGTAATTCTTTCTACCGATGGCGACATGTAAATGATTTCACTTTCAAGAGTTATCCAATATTCCCAATCGTAGGTAAAGTCAGCTATTGTACGAAACTTTTCCTCAGTAAGTTGAAGCGACGCATTAAGTGCACTCAACTCCCGGGTACGCTCTGCAATACGTTCTTCCAACGCTTCGTTCAAGTCAATCAATTCCTGTTCCAGGCGTTTGCGGTGCGAAACATCGGTATGAACACCTGACATAATCAAAGGTTTGCCATCGAGAGTTCTGCCAGTAATACTTGCCCGTTGGTACATCCACACCCAATGACCATCTTTATGCCTCACCCGGCATTCATATTCATAATATGGCAGGTTACTCTTCAGGTATCGGCTATTAGCTTCAAAAGTTATGTCTACATCATCGGGATGTACTATTCCTCGCCAACCCGGCGGAACAGATTCTTGTAGCGACTTTTTCAATTCATCATACGTATAGCCAACCATTTGAGGGTACACATGATTGAAGGCCAATTCACCTGTCTCTACATTTATATCTACAATTCCAACTTGCACAGCATCTACAATAGTATCAAGCTTAAACCGGGTTGCAACTAACGCTTCTTCGGTCAATTTTTGTTCTGTAATATCATGGATTAAACCGGTCCAGAGAATACCTCCTGTTTCAAGTACCCGTGGGCGCGATTCCATACGTACCCACACCAATTTTTGATGAACCACTAAACGCCCTTGCCAAATGAAGGGAGTGATATTTAAATTTGATTTTTCATTTTTACGAATAAAGTCATCTTTGTCATCTGCATGTATTAAGTCAATAATCAGATATGGATTTGCATTGAACTCCTGCCGGGTCATACCCAAAATGTCACAGAAGCGATTGCTTGCCAGTTCCATTTTATAAGGAGGATTGTCTGAATTGCGCCAGGCTTCTTCACCCCACTCTTCCTGTGAGAATACATGGATACGATAAAGACCCACAGGTTGGTTATTGATCATATCCTGATAGATTTCATATTCCTGCTTAAGTGCAGCGTTTGAAATCCGCAGACCCTCATTTTGTTTTTCCAACAAAAGTTGATTAGCCAGAAGATTCTGAATATGATGCAAGCCCTCCAACTCCGGACTGTCAGTACAGATTATTGCTAATCGTGATTGCAGAAATTCCTCTGCTTTATTTATTAGTTTTGAAGATACAATGTTCATCATATTATCGGTGTATGCTATATTTTGAATGTAACAGTAGAGCACGGCTGGTTAAACAATATTAGATTAACCAAATTTTTAGTCACAATTCTCAATAATCATAAGTTATAAGTTTTAACCTGTTGTATTTTTTCCTCTTCAAACCATATATCAGCCTACAAATCCCTGACAGTTGTGAGTAAAATGTTGGTCAGCTACCTTATCGTTCAGTATTAAATATCCTTTATAACAACAGATACCCTAGTACAAACAACGAAAACTCACACCACAACAGTTTTTTAGGGAATACACTAAAAATAATCGAATAATTAGAATAAATAATCTGTGCTCAATTTCCTGCAAATAAAACATTTGCGATTCACATTAAAAAAAGTAGAAGCTATTATCAGCTCTGGGTCTTCTACTATATTTTTTTTATATAACTATATTTATCATTTATTTTTATACATTTGTAATCAATATGGACTTTTTACTACATGCTGTATGTATATTTTCAGACTTAAGAATTATACTAAATAAAAACACTGTAACATTTATCAAAATAACGTTTATTCACATGCCTAAATTTAAAATACTCATTGTAGATGATGATATCTCAATCATAAAAGACATCATGCTTACGTTATTAAAAAATCCTGATTATAGCATACTATCTACTGGAAATGGCAAAGCTGCTAGTGAAATTGCTAATAATGAGTCGCTTGATTTGATTATAATGGATTGGCAAATGCCTGAAATGAATGGTATTGAAGCTACACTACTACTTAAAGAAAGTGAAATAACGAAAGACATTCCTGTCATAATTACTACCGGGATTATGATTGACCCAACTAATCTTTGTACAGCATTGTTATCCGGAGCAGTAGATTTTCTTCGGAAACCTATTAATGAAATTGAACTCGCTGCACGTGTAGAAAATATGTTGAAGCTATCAGCATCATATCTAACTATTAAACAACAAAATGAAGTAATGCAGACCCAATTAACATCAAGATTAATCAATATTCAACAATTAAACGAACTTAAGATTGCAACAATCAAACAACTTTCCACAATAAAGGAACTATCAACACGCTCTGACGAGAAAGCACTTAAAGAATCAATCATCAATACAGAACGACTACTATATTCAAAAGCGTACACAGTAGATTGGGATGATTTTGAATTGCATTTAGAGAGTGTACATCAGGGATTTATAAATAAACTAAAAAATAAATTTGGTGATTTCACGCGATACGAACTTCGACTTTGCGCCTTTATTAAGCTAAACATGAGTAGTAAAGAAATAGCTTCAATAACATACACTTCGCCTAACTCGGTGAATACAGCCCGCAAACGCCTAAAAAAGAAGCTAAACTTACATGCGGACGCCAGTCTTCAATTATTTATTCAAAATTTGTAAACTCCATTTAAGGCGATTAACTACAAAATCCTCTTTACTTAGAATAATATCAAACAAGTTATTGGTATCATATATACTATTCGATTGGTTGATTTCATGCAACAGCTTCACATCTGTACTTTTACTTTGCTTCAATTATAAAACGGCACCAACAGATATTCATCTATCTGAAAATAAATAAAATAAAAACATCCGCATTAACTATAAACTCTTGCTTTATCTAATTGGTCTAACCATTCTAATGCGCTCTCTACTTCTTTAAACATCTTTGTTCTACTACCCCGATTAGTCCATGCAACTTCAACAAAGCGAAAAAAAGCCTCATTTAAATCATTAGCTATATGAGCAGTAGGAATTCGTCTAAAAGACGTATTAATTTTATCAAGATGATCTGAAAACCCAAAATAGGCTTCACCAAGACCAATCCTGATTACTGCATTCGTAAAATCAAAAATCAACTTGTAATTTAGCTTTAACGCTACCGAGCAAACCTCAATATTCAATTTGGCAAAATCATTAGCGTATAGCTCACCACTAACAGTAACTAAAACTGTTCTATGTACATCGTTTAGTACGTATGAGTATTCCATTTTCTTTATTTTTAATCTACTGACTAATATTTTAAAAACCTTCCTGTAAAGATGCATAATCTACTGTTTAGTTTAGTTTGTGTAAATATCCATTAGGTAGAGAAACAAATATAATATCGTATTTTTTTTGTATTAATTGCCGTCCCACTTATGGGACGGACTCATGACTTGACCTATTGCAGCCACTGACCATTCTTATTACACCTGATGACTAGACATATTGTAAACACTGACTTATCCTATTATTTCGCACGACTCGACATATTAACCTGAGTTCGGAATAAGAATGTATTGCTAACTCAACTAACTTGCTGAAAATATAGAAATAAGGTTATACCGGATATGATTTCTTTTGCTACTAAGGTAGAAAAAGATAGTAAATAAGGTCTTAACCTTAGTACAAAGACAGACTCCATTCAACATTAAACCTTATTGGAGAGTTTACATAGCTAAATATAAGAAACTTATAAATACACATATCCCGAACTCTTGTTATTGCAGCGTGAAGTACATGTGTCATAAATACGGCATTATATTTTGACTATTACTTAGTCTGTATGAGTATTCCATTTTCTTTATTTTAAAATTACCGACACCAGCGGAATGGCGTTTTTATTGACCAACAACCATATAATACCATTTATATGCGGCATTATTAGATAATGCAGTACCACCACTGGACAACACAAATCCAGTTGTTGTTGAACTAGATACAAATACTTGTTTGCCAACGGCAAGTGCTGAAGTGACAGAATTTGCAGGAGTTAATATCACATAACTTCCAGAACTAAATGCCACTCCATTTGCATAAGTAATTGTAGCCACAACAGCATTTATTGTAGGAGCCGTTCCCCCCGTTGTTATCGCTATAATTCCAGCCAAATTCGTTCCTGTAACTGTTTTTACTGTTGGTGTAGTTCCAGCACCGACACTAGTAGCAATAGAAGGCGTTGCGCTATTACCAGCAAGAGCATTGGAAATTTTCACACCACCCGTACCAGCTTGTATTGTTGTAGCACTAGCTCCAACCGTGCTGCCAATGGTAACCAAATTGGTACCGGAACCGGTCGGCGTACCATCGCCAATATGAATAGTATTTCCACCTGCGGCCGTAGTTGCACCTGTACCAATATTAATGGTCTTACCACCAGCCACAGTTGCAACATCGGTTCCAATATTAATCTGATCGACAACTGCCGATGTCCCTCCCGCAATAGTGGTTGTTCTAGCCGCAGCTGGTGCGTAGTTGCCGACATCAATTGTTGTTACACGAGGATTGTCACCAAGATTGATTGCACCAGTACCGGCAGTTCCAATACCGGAAAGTATATTAACGGTGGAGCTAGCTCCAGACAAACCATTTGCAATATTGACCGTTTGAGCAGTAGTATTTACCCCATTTGCTATTGAAACAGTATTACCCGCTATGCCATTGGCAATATTCACGGTCGAAGCCCCTGCACCCGTGCCAACGTTCACGATTTGTGCAGCAGAGGACCTACCAAGTATAATATCACCAGTTCCAGCTGCATCTCCAATAACAATACTTCCCCCCGTGTTTGGGTCTAGGGTAATAGCATCTGTACCGGAACCACCCTGAATTATTGTTGAACTTGTTGTATTGGTAGAACCCAACACCAATGCATTCACAGCCGCTCCTGTCCCAATCTGAATTCCATGAGCTGTTGCTCCATTTCCAATCTGAATAGCCGTTGCAGCAGCTCCACCTTCAAGCGTTAAAGTGCCAGTTGTATTCCCAATTCTTGTACTTGCGGTTCCTGACTGGTTCATATCCGCTGTTCCCAAGAGTATTAAATTATTAGTACCATTACCAATATTTGTTGCATAAGTAGTTGAAGCATTCAAATTAATAGTTCCACCAGTAGCGGTCAATCCGGCACTAAAAGTACCAAGCGCTGTCCATGTTTTTGCACCTGCAATAGATGTTTGTGCTGTGGTTAAGTCAACCCAGTCTTTGGTGCTCGAGCCTGTACCTCCATTGGCAACAGCTACAATTCCTGTTACATTAGTCGCTGTTCCTGTAGTATTTTGATTCAGTGTTGGAAAATCTGCCGCAACAGCAATAGATGGAACACCAGTACTAGTTGTATTCTTTAAAATTCCTGTACCCAGAGCTGCCAGAGAAATACCGTTTATTTTTCCGACAACAGTCGTTGTGCTACTAGTACTAGTCACATCACCCGACAAGGTAATATTGGTCACATCGCTCGTCAAAGCAACTGTACCGGTGGTATTAGGAAGTGTTATTACCTTATTTGATGCGCTAGGCGTCCATGTTAATGTACCGGTAACTCCCCCACTCTGTAATACTAGCTGGTTAGATGTACCCGATAGATTTAGTGCTGGCATAGTGAGTGCCCCCCCCACCGTATTACTGATAGAAGGAACTCCACTGCCACTGGTCACCAAAATACCATTGTTAGCAGAGGTAAGAGCTGAAATCGTATTAGCAGCAGAAGCATACAACAAACTATTGGCTCCGATCGAAGACAATCCGGTTCCACCATTTAGAACGGGTAAAACTCCCGAAACATGAGTTGTCAGGCCAATCTTTCCCCACGAAGGAGCAGCACTTACGCCTCCTGAAATTAAAGCACTTCCAGTGGCAGCCGCCGTAAGTTTCGACAAGGTAGTTGCAGCTGAAGCATAAAGCAAGTCACCAATAGCATAAGAGTTCTGACCCGTTCCACCATTGGCAGCAGGTAAAACAGCGGTTCCGGCAAATGAACCATTATTAGTGACTGTTCCGGTAAATGCTGGAGAAGCAAGTGGAGCATACGCTGTACTTGTATAGGCATTTGTACCTAAGGTTCCACCACCGCCTATATTAAGCGTTGATCCATCAGTACCCGACAAAACTAAATTATTATTCACGGTCAGGGTCTTAGAAGTTGTTGTACCTCCCGCCACTGTAAAACCGGTTGTTTGTGCCGCCAGTGTCAAGCCATTGACCGAGGTGGGTGTAATAGCACCCAACCCTATCGTTAAAGCAGGCGTAGTTGTGCTCGTAGCCCAGGTAGCTGTAACACCATTATTGGCAACAGCTGTTGATACAGAGCTTACCGTCCCACTAGTTGCAATACTAATAACTCCGGATCCATCCACGTTCAATCCACTACCCACTTTTACACCGCCTAATGTACCTGAAGTAGCTATAGGCAAAGCGTAGCTATTAGCAGGAATACCCCAAGACAACCCTCCGGAACCGTCATTTAGCAAAGCTTGACCGGTGCCCCCCTGCCCTGCCGGCAATGTGAGTACATAAGTACCAACAGACGAAGGAGCTTTCAACGAAACCAGATTACCACTAGCATCGGCAAGAGCCAACGATTTTCCACCTGCTATCACCGTATTACCGGTATTATTAATGGTCAATGCATCCGACAATGCATTCCCCCCTCCACTAGTCGATGATTGTATAGCAAAAGCCATATAGCCATAGTTAGAACTAGCACCTAACGAATAACTGATAGCAGTCGTGCCGGCCGTGGCTGTTTTATATCCGCTGGTGTTGTAAAATGCTGTTCCATTGTTATAAGAAGCAAGTACAGATTGTCCTCCTGTGGCAGCAATCGAGCTGGAAGTTGTAGTAAGAAAATCCAACACTACCTGGCCTAATGAAGAAACAGCCGACAAACCAGCTACTGTATTAGTTCCATTATCTGTAGAAGCAACTGTACCAAATGGTGTTGCTTGGTTTACATTTGTCCAAGTCATAGCGGTTAAATTTACGATACCATAACCAGATAAAGTGACCACAATATCTTTACTTGCACCTGCTGACGGTGCCACTAAATACCAAATCTCAACTCTACTACTATAGCTTGTAACATATTTTAGCAAAGACAATGGTGCGCCGTTATAAGTTATCCCACTGACAGAAATACCTGCATATGGCAAGTTAACTTCCACCATCAATACTTGATTAGTTCCGCCACTCGGTACAGTATAACTGAGAGTCTGTATATTTAAATTTGGAAATGTTTGATTAACTACGTTCGAGACAGTTGGCACACTTACAGTTGCCGCCGATCCGGTTTGGAAGATAATATTACCCGATCCGCCCGCTCCGGTACCGTTGCTGGCTTGTATATATAAATTGGCACCCGGAGTACCGGTACCACCTGCTTGCGGGCCCCTTATAAAAGTAGCTGTGGGAGTACCTCCTTCGCCCGATCCAAAGACGGTAGTCGATCCGCTAAAAATCTTGTTCCCAGCAATGGTCTGCGTACCGGTTGTTATTACGCCACGTGCCGTGGCACTGGCATCAGGCACATTTAGCGTGAGCGTACCACCCAGGTTCGCCGGCGAACCGTTTACACTTACATCAGTACCAGTGGTGGTGGTAGCCAAAGTAATAGCCCCTAATTTACTGGGATCTACATCCACTGTTGGAGCAGTAGCAGTACCTCCAATAGTAATTTTTTGACTTCCGGCAGCAACAGACGATACTTTAGTATTAAAGATGGTCCAGTCGGCATTAGACAGCAATCCTGCTGTCACCGAGGCTGTAGAAGCCATAGGAATATCGAGTGTATGTGTTGAAGTGAGCGAGTTCCAGGCTGGTGCTGTACCTGCTGTACCTATGGCTAACAGCTGGGCTGAGGCTGTTAAGTTATTCAACGAATAGAAAGTCGAAGCAGAGGATGGCTTCCAGGTCGAGGTACTTGCGTCATATTGCAATACTTGTTTATCAGTCGGGGAAGGTGCGTTAATCGTTTTTCCCTGAATACTAGTCAACACTGTTGCATCCACCGTTCCCGTTACATCCCCATACAAAGAGGGTGATGTTATATCACTTATCAACGCCACAGTGCCACTGATATTAGGCAGTATGATGGTTCGGGGGGCAGTCGGAGTCCAGGCTAATGTCCCGGTATTGGCAGTACCTGTATTAAACAGCAACTGATTTGTGTTGTCTGACAGTTTAAGCGATGGTGCACTGGGAGCAGCGCTAAAGGTCTTAGATCCTGAGATAAGTTGCGGCACAGCCGTCGGCACAGCCCACTGTGTGCCATTCCATACAAACTCAGCAGTTTGCTGAGCATCTATAGTTATTGTACCTATAGTTACAGAGGCTGTACCAATATTATTCACTTGCAGCATTCTACCCGCAGTAGGGTTTGTTGGAGCAGGCAAACTAAGCGTTTGTCCTGCAGTAGTCTGATTCAGGTTAATAGACGTATAAATATCTACAGTAGCTTCTTTAGTACCAATGCTGCCCCCTGTTGGCATATCTGCAATTGACAGGGTTTCAAACAAAGTTGACCCTTTAACGTGCAGCTTTGCCTTAGGCGCGTTAGTACCGATTCCGACATTTCCTGCCTCCTTTAAATATATATTACTTCCACCGAGCATCCACTTACTTTCGTCTATCGTTTTCAATGTTCCTTTATTGTCAACAACCCGGGTTTGAGATAAAGCAACTAAAGGTACTAATGCAAAAATAAGTAGGGATAGCCTGATTTTCATTTTATTTATCGACAGAGTTATGATAAGGATGTTCTGCAAGAAACAGACTAATTTAGAACTAAATAACAAAACTGCAGTATTTAGAAAATGTGTATTACGTATATAAACTAAAAAGAGAAAGGATAGCTCACAGTGAGAGTTTTATACCACTGAATTACCTGTAGCTTCCGCGTCCTGTACCAATCAACCCCCGAATCTCATTACGAAATCCGGGGGAGAATAAATTATTATGCAACCTTATTATTTAATCCAGTGTATTTCTATAACATCATCTTTATAAAACTGCCAGTCACCTGACACAGTAGGATCCACTATTACATTATTTAAAGTTGTTACAGCATCAACAGTATAATCTGTCGCTGCCACTAATTTAATACCATTACGATAAACTGAGACCTTATTTACATCAAGTGCTTGTGTAGCTGTATATCCCACATTATAACTTGTAGACAAAGCTGAATTTGCAGTAATTACTTGTTTAAAATGTCCAGCAGTCACATTCAAAAGATCCGCAAGTTTTATCTTTTGTATAGCCCCGGTTGCTTCATCACGAATCAGCACTGTGAATCCGGTTCCTGTATTTGCAGCACTTGCAGCATTGGTAGATGCAGTAGAACTAGCAGTAGCCAGCACTAATCCATTCAAGCCAAACACTTTACCAGCAACATCAATATAGGTATCATCTGTCAAAGTTCCTCCCAACTGCCATGTAGTGGTTGTTACATCATTTGTTGTGTTTGTAATGGTAGTCAAACCATTTGCAGTTTGCAAGTACTTTACAGTACCTTTGTTGTCCACAACTCTCACTGAACCGTTTTTTACTCCTGGAGCGGCGTTTGTACTTTTAACAAAATCTGCACCTGCTGCTGTTGACTGACGTTGTGCATTAGCCGTGATAGCCATCGAAAAAATTGCGAAGGTTACACATGCAATTTTTGTCCATTGTTTTTGTAATTGAATGTTCATGTTTTGTTTTGTTTTAAATTATTTATTTGTCTTATTTGTTTTATATCGATTGTATTATTTTCACCTCGTCACCGACGTAGCAAGCTGCCTCTGTTTCTATCTCTATTTGCCCAGCATCAACCGGATCAAATTCTACAGTTATACCATTTCGATACACTTGAATTTTCCTCGGATTGGTAATTGACGCCGGAGTTGCAAACCGTCTTTGCCCATTCAAAGTCGCCCGCACTATCGACACAAGTCCTTCGTTTGTCAACACACTTGTACTTATTTTACGGACAACGCCTGTATGGGCCGCCACCATCAATAAGCTATCTGTAGCTACGTTTCCATTCTGCAATCCTGTTATAGCTAAAGTATTTGTGGGCGAAGTAGATATTGTAGTCGGTTTAATCAAAGGTCCTCCGAGCTGGGCATTTCCATTACTGCTCGATAAACCATTGTTTACTGAACTAATAAGATTCAACCCCGGCGAACTCACTACTCCATTCACAGAAGAAATAAGTACTCCATTTACAATGGAAAGTGAATTATTGTTTATTATATCCACCCCCAAGTCAGTGATGCCATTAACAGATATTGAGAGCTTATTTCCAATCGAATTAACAGAAACTTTGGTATTGCTGATTATCATTGAAGCTAGCTCAGCAGAGCTTACAATTCGAACCCATTGCGACAATTCCATACTCCAATAATACATTCCCTTCGGAGCAGCACCTACAGCATTAAAAATAAGCATTCCGCTTACAGCATCACCGTCCAGCGTCCAAGCATTTACATCATCCAATTGAATTCGGGGCAAGCGAAGTCCTTTGCTCAAACTTTCTAATTCCAAGACGGAACCTAGTTGAATTACCTCCGGATGTGTTCCTATTTTAGTCTGGCCCTGCATAGACCCGACAGAAACCATCATTAGAAGAAAAATAAATATTTTTTTAAAATTCTTAGACATAGCAAATAGTCTGGTCAAAAACCAACTGTTTCCAACGAGACACCTATAAATAAAATGTAAAAACATAACAATCACACAAAAGAAGTATAAGCTGCCTGGTTTTGATTAGTCAACATAAAATAACAAATAAAATGAGTCGTGTATTATATATCAAAAGAATTTAATTCAGAAAACATAAATACATACATATCTCTAACATCGGAAAAAGAATGTGCAAAAAGTTCGACACATCTAACACTTTTGTCGGATTTAGTAAGCATAATTCTTTTATTGGACACGACACATCCTGATTGTATGTCAACAATAACTCTCTTTAAATATTCACGATCACCAACAAACATCACTTCTTGTCCGCAATAATCAATTGCATTGTCAATAAAAAAAAAACGTTGCGCCGCATTGTTTATATATGTAAGTTTCAGTTCACTATTTAGCACAAGTATACTTATAGGCAAAGACTTAAATATAGCTAATGTAATAGTGCTACCTACATCTTGTTGAAGTGTCATAATAACATATTGATTAAATTACTATTAAACTCTCATATTTAAACACATAAAGAATAAAATAAACACTACAAACTAAGCATACATAACACACTATACAAACAACACTTAAATTATAAACAAATAAAAATGAATAAAATCAAAAACATGATATCTCCTTACTAGCAGCCACTAATTCTAATCAAAACTACAAGGAAGCTCAAGTATAAGCCTGTCATATAGGCTATCGATACTTTTAAGTCCAAACTTTGCCATAATGCGATAAATACTTGCACGGATATTGCTATTCAACTTATTTAGCATGACAGAAATCTCAGTTGCTGGCATATTAAAGGCAATAAGTGTACAAATAAGTACTTCATCTTGCGTTAAACCAGAATACTTTCTTGCGAAAAACAATATAGCGGACTCTTGTAAATAACAGCGATATGCAGTGTTCAAGCCCCGCCCCCTCTTATCAAACAACATTTTTACACTCCGCGACCCTTTATCTTTATTAATCAAGCGTGTATTTGGTGAAATTCTTTCTGTTGGCGAATTTTGAATCTCATAAAATAAATTTGGAAATATGGCTACTTCATAGAATTGAAAAATAAACATCTTTGAAGAACCAGCAATCATGCAGCCACTAAAATTCACAACTTTCGACTGTCCACCCACACAATGTATAAAATGACTTTTATCCCGAATTTCCTTACCGGTTGCCAATTCTCTTAAGATACCCTTTATATAATTCACATCATTCAACACACCAATTCTCTTGACCTTAAAATCTCCTTTAGTTTTAAGGTTTAAGAAATTTAATGCCAACTGATTTATTTCTATAACATTACAATTTTTATCAAAAACAATAGTGCAAGTTGGTAATGAGTTCACCATAATCATCATTTCCTGTAGAGTTGATGTTATCGGCAGATATTTAAACATAACTATTTATTTATATTATATAATACACACTTAATCTGGAACAAAATACAAATGCTTTTATCAATATCATTTCAATGTAGTGTGATTCAAACTAAATTAACTTCAAAGCCTAATCAAATTATTAGATAAAACAACATCTCATGTGGCCTTAAATTGCTTAAACATGAGCGACAGTAAGTCTGTGACAATACATATCAAAATACCCATAATAGCCATTACAAATACAACTGGACACAAAATAAACACCCGAAAACAAGACTGAATAAAATTCCACATAATAGTTTCGTTGCTTTTAGATTGTACTCATTTATAACTCAGATTTCACCTAGCCCACTACAACATTTATAAAAGAAGATAGATATTCGCAATTCACTTTAAATTCAGTAGGCAAAACGTGATAAGGTACTCCTACGAAAATATAGCTCTAAAAATAAACGTCCATATAATTATAGTTATAATCAATAGGACTAAAAATGGACGATCATACACAATATCCATAATTCTCTTTTTCATACTAAAGTCGTATAATTTTATACAAAGATAGCTGCTTGGAATATAATCCCATTTATTTCACTGGGTACATTGAGGGTACATATAAGAACAATAAGGTTGTCATTTACGTAAAATACAAAAAAGCGATAAATAACATTTAAACAATGGCTTAAGTAATAATAATATTTAATGATATATTTCTAACATAATCGAACACATAGAAAGTATTGAAGAAAAAAACTTAGGTCACATAGTAAAAGTATCGTCAGATACTTTTACTATCTCTGAAATTATCCCGATTTTCGGGATAATCCCATGTATTCTTAGTCTTATCTCTTATATTCAGAACTAGTGTGAATTATGTGGTGAAAAACATATCAATAATAAGTATCGTATACTTAAATACTTCGGAGAATCCCATAAAAGACACAAATCATCTTACCCTGAAACTGTTGTAACTTACCTCCCATTTATCAATATAAGTGCAATACACTAATTAATGGATATTATCTTTAGTGAACTTCAAAAAGAATTTACCACAGAAGTCACAAAAAAGGCCAAAGAAAACAACACATTACTATGCAAAAAAGAAACATTTTCAAGTTCTATTTTTTGACTTGAAAATGTTTCTTTTAATTCTAAGCATCACGCATTAAAACTAGAGCAAAAAACCGCCGGTACTATACAAAACGAATAAGCTGACTTACTCTTGCAGCCCTAAACATTCATTAATAAATCCGAGGGGTAATTCTTTTATATTAAGAACATCGCCATCCTTATATTGATCTAAATCAATTTTCACATCCCGAGATTTTTGTTTTACATCAATATCAAATACCTTAACTTCAGTGCGACGATTTACTTTGTGATCATTTTCTGAACAGCGAACACCATCCGAACAACGATTTAAAAGTTTTGTCTCACCATAACCATTGGCAATAAGTCTTGTTGAATCAATACCATGACTTATCAGGTAGGCTTTTACAGATTCAGAACGCCTTACGGATAATAGGTAATTGTAATCACTCGGACCACGACTATCAGTATATGAATTAATTTCTATAGATATAGGACGTTGTTGTAGAATATATATTAAGCTATCTAGTATCGGTGTAACCTTAGAACTTAAATTAACTTTATCAAGACCGTAATAAATAGTCGGTAGTTCCCAAGTATAATTAATCTTCAATTTTTCTAGCGAGAAATCAGTATTAGCTTTTTGTACTGTATCTTTTGGCTGAGCAATAGAGATAGTCTCAGAAGGCAAACAAAAGTTCGAGAAACCTTTAACCATTGCCTTCACAACAACTTGTTTCGCATCCTTGATTTTAAATGTATATTTTCCCTCTTTATCTGTTTTTGCGATATAAATCTTACCGTCAGCTTTATTTAACAGGAACAAAGTAGCTCCTTCAATTGGCTTGTTAGTATCTTTGTTCAGAACCTTATTTTCGAAATAAGATATTTTTACAGGTTCTTTATAATAAAAACTGTATAAATCATTATTATGGCTTAATCGATCAGACGTAAAATAACCCTTCAACCCCGTACTATCTTGACTCCACCCAAAATCATCCCCTGAACTATTAATCGGATAAGCTATATGTTCCGGCTTGCCTTTTCCAGCAAGTGCAGCTGTCAACGGAATCCTAAATATATCCAAACCACCCAAACCTGGCAAAGCATCGCTACTAAAATACAAATACCCATCTTCTGTAATGGTTGGAAAAACCTCATTACCACCTGTATTTATATTGTTGCCAAAGAGTTTCATCTCACCCCACTGTTTATCAACACTATCTCGTTGTGAATAATACAAATCGCAACCGCCTCTACCTGTAGTTATATTGCTTGAAAACACCATTAAAGTTCCTGCTCCATTAACAGTAGAATGCATAACAGAAGATTTTTTAGCATTCCCGAATGGTAAGAATTTGGTTTTGAATGACCTCTTATTATGAATTGCTTCTACCAAACGTAAGCGGTTTATCCCTACCTTATCAGGATCAGAATAGTTGGTTGTAAAATAATAATGATTATTTTTATCTACAGATACAGTGCCTACATTGTATTTCATCTTGTTCAGACCTTTTACTAAATTGGCTATACTGTTAGTTTCCCCATCATGATAATACTTATAGAAAAAATGATGAGATTCATCAAAATAAGGATCATGATTCTTATTTTTATCTACAATCTTCTTCATATTGGCATATCCTCCAATACTATCACTAGACAATTCAAGCGGTGTTGAAATTAAATCAGATTCACTTACTTTCCACAACCTATCGTAATTTATTTCTGAGCCTTGAAAAGCATTGTCATCGTTTCTGTTAGGCCTGTTACTACTAAAAAGAAGAACACTATCAACTTTGGCTAGCGAAAACTCCTGATATATTGTATTCACGTTCAAGAAACCCAAATGCCAGTTAAGAGAATCCTTTTGCATTAATCTCAACAAGGAGTCACTTCTATACGCAGAGGCTTTAGCTTGATACCCATTTACACCATATAACCATTTCGACGCGAGCTTATATTGATGATCGCGAGCATACATCTCTGCAATTCGAAATTGCTGTTCCTTTGTAGCTCCATTATTTCCAGTTGGATACAAACGCTTATAAACAAAAAAAGCTTTATTATAATCTTTGGATTGCCAATAACACTCAGCTAATTGACTAAGCGCATAAGAATCTGAAATTCCGCCACTCAAATATTTTTCATATTTTTCAGCTGCATCATCATATTTAAACTTAAAGAAATATGAATCTGCCTTTTTCAAAATTGATTGCTTTCCTTCTTTTATCAATAAATTATTTTGCGCTGACAGTTTCGGCACGACAATACTATTCGTAAACAGGAGTACAAAAAAAACAACATTAACTTTTGTTCGTAATTTCATAAGAATAATCTTAACTTTCATAAGTGTAAAAATTAATAATAACGAGGTGAAACAACATACTGATTTCTGGGTCTGTTAAACTCGTACCTAATCATCAGCTCATGTGAGCCGGCACTTACCATTTTTACACTCGAAATCAAATAATCGTATGCGTATCCGAGGCTAATTTGAGGACCCACTTGTACCTGAAACATACCCACTATAGCATCCTTCGGCCTGTAGCTAACTCCAAATCCAACTGTATTTAAAAACCATGCATTTAAATTCAAATTGTAGTTGAAAGACTCACCTTGAATCTGATTCAACAAGATGGAGGGTTTAATTTTCAGATAGTCAGAAGCGGTAAAAATATAACCTGCCGTCAGGAAATATCGTCCATCAGCCATTGTTATCTTATTAACATCATTTTCAATTTTCGTTTTTAATAAAGCTGGAGCGGACAACCCTACATACCAATTCATATTGGCATACAAAAAACCAAGTCCAGCCGTAGGAAAAAAACCCTTCACATCTGTTTCAAATCTAGGATCTCCATCTTGTGCAGTGCCTACTCTCGAAAACAAGCCTTGATAATTCATAACTCCAGCAGATACTCCAAAAGCAATGTATGATCTGGGTAGTTTTATCCGATAAGAATAAAAAGTCTGAATACCCTGGCTGATTTCAACTCCCACACGATCACTATACAACTGAATTCCATAAGAAACAGGTTTAGATCGCTGATGCAGACCATCTCCTACATCTTCAGTTCCTTTATCCCACGACAAAGAAAAACTAGTTGGGGCACCATCAACATTAACCCATTGTTTACGATACAAAGAGGTAATATTATCTCCAGCCCGACTTCCTGTATAAGCAGGATTTATATTTAGCATATTATTCATATATTGCGAGTACATAATTGCTACTTGAGCATGAACACTCGCAATCGAAAAAAATAACAAAAAACAGATTAAGAGCTTAACAAAGTGTTTATAATATATATATACTCTAACACTGTCAATTGTCCGTGATAATAAATTCTCCCTTAATTGAATTATAAATCTTTTTATTTTCATACTATTGTAAAACAAATTAAATATATTGATAAAAGAAGACCCTTTCCCACAGACAGTTTGGAACAATCTATAGAAAAAGGACATCTCTCTACCATCCTATTTACGTAAGGTTATAAATTTTATTCCTTTCTCAACAACAACGCCAGTTAAAGTACTTGTTAGTTTATATGTGAAATAATAAGTACCATCCGGCAGATTACTACCTAGCAGTCCCGACCCACTACCATCCCAGTCATTCTGATAATCAGTGCTACTATAAACCTCAGTACCACGACCTGTATACACATGGACTTCTACTCTGGTATTATTCACGCGTTTAATGTAAAGTAAATCATTAATACCGTCACCATTAGGAGAGAAACCGTCGGGAACTACAATACGAATCAATGGTAGTTTAGTCTGAGTAGGGTCAAACGAACTATTATTATCTGCACGTGATTTTAAGCTTATTGGTCCAAACGATGCCAAACCATTTAGTGTTGCTTGATTGGCAATAGAAATCGAATCATCTTGCCCTTGAGTGTCCACTTTAACTTCGAAGACAATAGAGTCTTTTTGTCCTGCTAACAAAGAAAGTCCATCTGTCAGGGTCTTAATATTGCTCGAACCATTATACAAGCCATTAGCTTTTAAACTTCCCGTAGCCGAAATTGCCGTCACCGTATAAGTACAACCTTTACTTTTTATAATATCATCCAGATTATCTTCAACCTGTACATTGTTAATCTGATTAGGGGTATCATTATCGACTGTCATGGTATAGCTAAAGCTAAATGTTCCATCACCGTTTACTTTTGGCGCGTTTGCAGTTTTTATGAATTCAGGCATTGGTTGTATTTTTAAAATCAATGCAGCTGTATCGGGTTTTGCTCTTCCATCGCTGATAATATAATTTACAGCTGGCACTACCCCATTATAGTCCATCGAAGGTATAAAATTGTATTCGCCTTTAGTAGCTATTGTTACTGTACCAACATTAAGTATACTAGCAGTTGCTCCGGCTTTATAGCTAGTCCCATTAATAATAAAACCAGTCACCGAGTTGGTTCTTCCCTGAAACACACTATCGTTAGCAAGCACATCACCACTTATAGCGACATCTTCTAAAGTTGTTGCAGTATCATTTACAGCCACGGGGGAAAAGAGAACAAGCTTTGCCAAAGTAAATACACCATAATCACTTACATTAGCCATTATAGAACCGGAAGTAGCATTACCGGCACTACTTACACTACCTTCATTTATCCATTGAGAACCATCCCAACGCGCAACAACCAAAAGATCTTGCTCGTCCATTAGAGGAGCGCTCGCTTTTGTATCCCAAGTCAAAGTGAGCTGTCCCATGGAGGTGCCACTAGTATGGTTTAGTACCCAGTATTCTTTGTCGCTAATGCTTTCAATTGCACGCATCTTCTTATTACGAGGGTACCCTGCCACATCCGGATTAACATGCAAATAACGAGCTATAAAACAATCGGTAACAGAAGTGGGTGCAGAGATGGAGAGCGGACGATAGAAGCCTGCATTACCAATAGGGAAAGTAAATGCCGCATTACCCGTTTTGCTTACAAAACCATCTACATATCCTTTATCAGAGGCATTAGCCACTGTGGCGTCACTTTCAAGTAACAGCATGTTCATTGCTGTCTCGGGGGTTGTTTGTAGTACTTTTACAACACCGCTTGTAAAATCGGCAGTATGCGCCACTGTAATAGGCTGCTCTAAACTAAAAGCATCAGCAACCAACTTACTGGAAAAGCGTAAACTATAGAATCGCGTAGTACCACTACCCGAAATTCGCTGCTTGGTAGCACCCGAAAACTCGCTTAACGCAGGATTTCGAGCTAGATGAGGAGTAAAATCAACTTTCCCGTCGTTCGTGAAATTATAGTTATATATAATTGTCCCATTATTTATCAATTCGCCTTTACTTGAATTGATAAAATCCAATCCTACATATTTCTGAGCTGTAGGATATACCCAGTTAGTGGTAGCATTAAATTCAGCTGCCTGTCCCCGAGCCTCCACTATAGGTATTAGTAGAAGCAATAAGAGACACATTTCGTGTATTTTAATTTTCATCATCTGAACGTGGTTTATATGATTTTGATTCTTAATTAAAACAATCAATAGTTGAAGCCAAATAACTTTCACTTGCTGGATCGAGGAAACAACCTAATGCCTTGCTGTATCAATTATTTTATTTCTTTTTCTTCATTAATTCTATAATCGACTTCGTTACATCACGTTTTTTGTCGATATAAACTAATGTTGTTCGCACTTGCTCCATACTATATATAGCTGTCAGATTATTTTTTACAGCATAGTCGGCAATTACCTTTATAGCCTGATCAAGTATGGGTTGTATATCCTGAGCATAAAGAGATTTCAGTAAATTATCATATCTCTTTGTTTTGTTCTGAAGCATTGTATTCTCCTCCAACAGATCAGATAGTTTCACCGAATCAGTTGGTGCCATACGCTTCTTCAACATATCCAGAGTTTCGTTATCTGCCTTATTATAGGGCTTTAGCAATTTATCTGCACGTTCCTGAAGTTGTATTTTGTCTTTTTCCAGTTCCTTTTGATACTGCTGTTTCATGCTATCCAATCTGAGTACGTTAGTTGCATACCGTGGGTATGATAACAATACACTGTCGGTATAAACATAGGCTATTTGTTGAGCAGATACATGCATTGAAGCCAATGCACAGATAATCAAAATCATTTTTACTGTTTTCATAATCATTTAATTCTGAATATTCATTGAGTTATTTTATAGTTAT
>Ga0302296_1000573_pt1 | contig 30012 bp, 20 predicted proteins | sample III_Fen_N3_1_FD_194546 | JGI IMG/M metagenome (GOLD analysis project Ga0302296, IMG submission 194546) | Peat permafrost microbial communities from Stordalen Mire near Abisko, Sweden - III_Fen_N3_1 | ecosystem: Environmental > Terrestrial > Soil > Wetlands > Permafrost | place: Sweden: Abisko...
GAATTGCCTTTTATGTCACGAAATGGACTGATATACGATTTATTCCACATTTGATTTACTTCGTAGTTGAGGTAAAAATAGTAGAATGGCATTTCGATATGATACAGCTTATCTATGTTCCGTTTATATAAAACAGGATCGGGTATTTCATCTACATCCGAAACGATTATGATATCATCATCGCTACAGTTCTTAAGACTGTTAATCATCGAATCGCGTTGAAGGCGTTCAGGAATCCAAGGATCTTTCGATTCAGGGAATTTCTCAACAATGAGATGCTCTATTTTATCGTGAAAACGTGCAAAACGTTGTTTGTTTTCTTCATAGTACAGAGGTTTATCTTTGTACGAATAAGTTTGTTTTGCTTCAACAAGAATGAATTTGTCGACATGATCGTACAATAACGATAAACGAATTTCCAAAACATCTAACTCATTGAAAAAGGGAAAACAATCGTAAATCATATTGTAGCTTTTTGTTTGTATTGTTTGTATTTGTTTCTAATAAAATTCATCGTTGGTTTTTCAATAAATTTCATGTTTATAAATGACAACAAACAAACAATAAGTATTGTTAATGGAATATATATAATTGGAGCCATTTTAAGTGTTTGACCAAAAAAAGGTAACAAAATAAAAAGGCCAATATATTGATGAATAAGATATAAACTAAACGAAATTGAACCTAGAAATAGTGTAACTCTATTTACAAGAAATCCAAGCTTATTATTGACATAAAGGACAAAAAGGCTAAACCAAATTAATAATGTAATTGAATATTCAAATTTTGATAATTCAAAAATAGGACGAATATCGATATTAAAAATCCAAATTTCAAGAATGAAACAGAGTAAGAGAATTACATATCGTAATATGGTTTGTTTGTCAACAATCATTTTATAAAATACAATTCCTGATAAGAATAATGGGAAGTGAGCAAGTAATGGGAAAAAGTGATGTATTTCACGATAGTATTTCGGGAAATTAATTTTAACAAAAGGGATATTTAAGAAAATAATTATTAAAAGGAATCCCAATCCAATAAATTCTATGTTTTTAAGTGTTTTGGTTACAAAAACCAATATCATCAAGAAATAGAAACACATTTCAACTAATAATGTCCAATAAACCCAATCAATATCGTCAACTTTAAAATATGATTGAAACATTGTTAGATTTATTAGGTATCTGCTTAATGTAACGGTTTCTCCATTAAGAATCCTAAGTATTGCCGTAAAGCTAACAATTATCCAATAGGTTGGGAATAACCGGGAAAAACGGTTTACTGCAAAGTCCTTCCACGATTTTGTTTTAGCAATAGTTAATGAAATTACAAATCCACTGATAATGAAAAACAAATCGACACCCGTTCCTCCTTGATTAAAGGCAAAGGGATTACCCATGGTGTAATGAAAAACTACAACAAAAATTGCAGCAATTCCACGTAATGCATCAAGTTCAAGTATTCTATTTGTTGTCGATTTTATCATTGAATTTTATTCATATTCCACTTAAAGGCAGGACGAATAAGTGTACCGTAATTTCCTTTATAAATATTTCGTGTTGTTGAAAGTAATGAATCGTTGGGTTTTATCTGAATTAGTTTGTCGTTATAAAAATGGATAGAACTTGAAATGTATGTACCCGAATCTAAACTATTAATTGTCATTATTCCAATACCTATGTAGTAGTTAATGTTATTTAGAATATTGGGAGATACCCAAACAATTGCTTCGTATATTCCATCGCCCTTATTGGTCATTTCAGTTGAAATAGACGACGCAATATATTTACCATCGAAACTAAAAATCTCCATGTTAACAACTGGAGTAGCTTTATCGGCAACGCTATATCTAACTTTAACACCAAATTCTTGGTCAATCGAAACTTGGTCAGTGTTTTTTAAATCTTTGTCGATAATGTTGATGTCAAGCATTTTTACTTTTCCGTCGCCCTTATCTGCATCTTTTAGATCATGGAAATAATTTGTGTATGTCGATGAATAACCCGAAAGATATCGTTCGGCAACTGATTTTGAGTCACCTATCATTGAAATTGATCCTTCTTGAATCAATACTCCCGACGAGCAAATTTGTTTAACAGCATCAATATTATGACTAACAAATAAAACAGTTCGACCTTGGCCTTTACTTACATCTTGCATTTTGCCTAATGCTTTCTTTTGAAATTCAGCATCACCAACGGCCAATACTTCATCTATAATTAGAATTTCGGGTTCCAAATGTGCTGCAACAGCAAATGCTAAGCGAACATACATACCGCTACTATATCTTTTTACCGGAGTGTCAATGTATTTTTCAACACCCGAGAAATCAACTATTTCATCAAATTTCGAACGAATTTCAGCTTTTTTCATCCCCAAAATTGATCCATTTAGGAAGATGTTTTCGCGACCAGTTAATTCGGGATGAAAACCTGTTCCTACTTCTAGTAAGCTAGCTACACGTCCTTTAATTGTAATGCTTCCCGTAGTTGGTGTTGTAACTCTCGACATGATTTTAAGTAGTGTCGATTTCCCAGCTCCATTCTTGCCAATGATTCCAACAACATCGCCTTGTTTGATGTCAAGATTTATATCTTTCAAAGCCCATACACAATCGCTGTTGCTTTTTGCTGCAAGGGAATTTGTAGTCCCAACAATTGCATACGGATCTTCTTTTCCATGCATTGTTGCCCACCATCGTTTAATGTCGCCTTGTAGCGATTTTGTGCCTACTGTACCAAGGCGGTAAAGTTTCGAAACATTTTCTATTTTAATGACGGTATCTGACATATTTGAATGAGGAATTATTTATTATTGGGCATCGAAAAGCAACTTGGCAAGAATAAAATCTTAGCCTTTAATAATCGTCGTTCTTGTAAAACTTTTGGGAAATTACGATGAACATAACTTATTTCTTTACTTGTAATTCGATGCAGATTATGATTGTGCATAAATGCTTCAACCCTTTTTTCAAAAAGTTCGCCACCATATTTAGGAAATCGAGTTTCTGAGATTGGATTGCTTTCGTTAAGATTAGCTTGTTTAAAAACTTCGGCCTTCATTAAATAGCATTGATCGGAAAATTGACTGTTAATGTGAAATTCGCCAACTTCATCAAATGATTCAGATTTTACCCCATCAAAGCAATAATTCCACGTTGGATTTGCGACTGCAATATCATCTCTAGTCGATAGAATGTAAAGTGCTTTTTCAATCCAGTTGCTATCGTTTTTAGGTAAATAAGTATCGCTTGAAAAATGTAAAAGATATTTTGTCTTACAAAGATAGATACTCACTAGTTCAGCAATTGAATAATAGTATCCACCCTTAAACGATTCTTTTTCAATGTTGAAAAACTCAAGAGCTTGTTGAACATAATCATCAACAATATAATATGCATCGATGATGTTCTTTTTTATTTTTTTGTCGGCACAACGTTTTACCCTAGGCAAGTCTTTTACATTGTTTATGAAAAGAACTCGTTCTTGAAAGGGGTAGTTACATCGTTCAATCATTTCATCGAGGTAGTGTCCACCAAGAATAAAATCCCAATCGTTTTCCCAACATTTAGTTTCAAAAGTTACCATGCTGTGATTTGGAATTAAACAGTATCCATAAATGAACCTTCAACTTTATTGAAGATTAGTACACCAAAAATGAGCAGTACCAATGTTGATAAGCAAGAAACGGTCAATGCCAAAGGGTTTACAGTGCCTACGCCAATAAGACCATATTTAAATGCCTCAATCAATGGAGCCATTGGGTTGATTAATACCATCCATTTTAGAGAACTAGGAATAATAGAAACTGGATAAATGATGGGAGTAATATACATCCATAACGACATTCCAAAACCTAATAAATATTGAAAGTCGCGATATTTTGTAGTTAATGATGAAATAATAATACCACAAGCAAGAGCAAAAATTGCTGTTACAATAAATATAAAAGGAACCATTATCGTGTATATACTAAAATGGAAATGGAATCCTTTAAAGTAGTAGACTATCATTATGACAATCATCAATCCAAATTGAATACCAAATTTTATCATCGACGATATCATCAATGAAATTGGAATTACTAATCGAGGGAAATAAACTTTACCGAAAATTCCAGCATTACTTACAAAGGTATTAGACACACCACTTAATGCTGTTGAGAAATAACTCCAAAGTGTTAAACCCGAAAGATAAAATAAAATTGGTGGAACTCCTTCTGTTGAAATGTTGGCTATTGTATTGAAAATAAATGTAAATACCACAACATTTACTAATGGTGTTATTACATACCAAAGTGGTCCAAGGACTGTTTGTTTATAGGTTGCCACAAAATCGCGACGTACCATTAAAAGAATAAGATCGCGATAATGCCATATTTCTTTTATGTCGATATCAAAAAGATGTTTTTTGGGGCGGATTATTAATTCAGGAATGTCAGTTTCTTGCATCATTTTTACGTTTTAAAAAACAAAGATAGAAAAAAGCGAATAACTATTTACTGTTTTGAGTTTAATACAAAAAGGGCATCGGCCCACATTAGTTGTCCAGTGCTATCAATTACTGGATGATATAGGTTATAAAGAGAAAACCCAAATGTATGTAAATGAGATGCTATATCAAGAAATAATGGTTGCTTTTTATACATTTCCACAAATTCTACTTCAACATAAACATATTTAATACCCTTTGTTGAAAGTAAGTTTTCAGCACCTTTTAAAGCATCGAGTTCACCTCCTTGGATATCCATTTTTAAAATGTCAATGTGTTTGATATTATTAATTTGGCAATAATTATCAATTGTATCTGTTTTCACCGATATGATATTTTTAGTTTTCATCAATTCATCGTGATATGCATTTACCGTATTTGACTCATATAATGAATTGGTTGGAGCAAAGCTGTTTACATGCAAATTTTTATTGTCGACACAATCAGAAATAGCACTGTTAACTACAATTAAACCTTTTTGGTCTTTTTGCATATTTTGTAGTTTTTCAAAACTATCGGGAAAAGGTTCGAAAGCGTGTATTTCTGCTTTTAGGAATTTTTCAAAAAACAGTTTCGATATACGACCATCATATGCACCAATATCGAAAATCAAACATTTTTCTTCATTGTGAAGCTCCTTTAGTTGTTGAAATGGATTAAAGGCTTTCGTGTTTTTTTCAGCTTCTATGCTTTTCAATTGGCGTACTTCGAAGCCAAGCTTATGAAAAAAGCTATATAGTTTTGCTTTCATTATTTTTATGGTTTTATAACTAGAAATTTACTTTTTGAATGAGGTGATTCTATCGAGCGAATTGTTTTTGCTTTAATAAAATCAGGAATTACAGCACCTTTTTTTATGTAAAAATATTTGATTTTATAATGATGAATAAAGGTTTCAAGAGTATATTGTGCACCTTTTTGTCGCCAAATATTTATTGACGTATTATTGTGGTACGCAATTGAATCGTAATACGACATTTTAGTTTTTAAATATAGTTCAGGATTTGCTATTGAAAAAATAATTGGATTTTTTGCAAATTGAGAAATTGGCATAATAGTGTTTACATATATCCACGAATAAAAAGTACTATTTTTTGTATCTTCATCAGACAAAAAAGTCATAATGACTATTTCGGAATTTTCCGAAATCATCGTAGATGCTTTTTCTATTAATTGTATGTCCTCGTCATTGTCGTAATTAGCTCTTGAATTAAAAGGACTTATCCATGAAATAACTGTTATAATCATTATGCCTAAACTAATTATTAGTTTCTTCCAAACAGGGATAAAACTATTCATACAATCGGCAAATGCAATAATAATAAATACAATAAAGCAAATTCCTAGTAGGGACGTGAATTGATCGGAGTTTAATATTGGTTTCGATATACTTGTTGTTAATGCTCCTGCAATAAGGATTAATAATATAAGTAAAAATAATTTCCGATTTTTAAAGCTTGATTTTAGCAATAATAGGATTAATGGAAGATATAATAATAGTCGAGTTGTGCTATGCAATGCAATGTTGGGAATAGTGTAAGAGATAAAATTTGCTACTATTCTTTTTGCATTTAAAAAAGTAATCGAACCATCAAAATTCGTGAATATCCCTGAATTCAAAATTCGGGTATATTCAGGATTGCTCGGTTTTATTTCACTGTTTGTGATAAATGCAATAAAAAGGGAAGCAATCACAAATATTGAAAGCATAATTAATCCATACGTTTTGTAATTATTTTTTGGATTCCATAGAATTTGAATTCCACAAAAAAGCAAAATACCTCCCCATACCCCTGGAAGAAAAGTAACGGATAAAATTGGACTTGATAGTAATATGAAAAGTCCGATTAACCAGTTCCCTTTACGTATTGTAATAAACGCTAATAGCAAAATACAAAAAATACAGGCAACTTTTTGTCCATTTATTGCCATTATACTTAAAGAATTAGATGTGTTAAAATTAAAGGGAACGGTTACATCAGTTATAAAGCATAAAAAAATGGCAATAGTTAAAATGGCATATTTGTTTTTAATTGTATTTTCGAAAAGAGAAATTATTCCGATAATAAATATACTTGTGAAAGTAGTGAATGTGCAAAAGTAATATGTGTTAACCAATGAATTTTTAAATAGGGAAGAGAAAAAGGCAGTAAACCAAAGTTCGAAGTAATGGTATGGTTTAATAATGTGATTATATGTTGGAAAAAAATAGTTACAGTTTAAAAGGTTATTTTCTGTACCACTAAATTGTAAATTATTACTTATTCCTGCATATATAAAATAATCACTGAATAAGGGTTTAATAATGCCTTTATGAAAATCGAAATAAAACCAACTTTGTACCAAAAAAACGAATATTAATGGTAATATAGACCACAGTATTTCAGTTCCAATATCTTGAGTCTTAAACTTAGGTTTTATTATTAAATGTCGAAAATGATATAATAAGAAAACAATTATTGGTAAGAATAATAAATTTATTGTTCGTCCTTGAGAATTATATATTGAATAGAACAAAACAATTGTTGTAATTCCAATAATGTAAGTGACAAAAATTTGAAAAAATAAATTGCCTTTAATATTAAAGAAACTCAAAATGGTTTTTCCAACAGCATAAGTAATAAATAGTGTAATTATGCCATAAATTAGTTGTTGGATAAAGATGGAGTAAATCATTTATTTTATTTTTATAAATTTATTATGAGTGTAGGGAGAAATATATGATTTTTCTGTTTTATCGATTATAAATTGTGGAATTTCAACGCCTGATTTAAAGTAAAAATATTTTATTTTATAGAAATTTATAAATGATTCAAGAGTAAAGTTTTTCCCTATACTTCTCCATATGTTTAATGATGTTACTTTATAGTAAATAATACTATCGGAATACGAAAGAGTATGATTCTTTAAATATAATTCGGGATTCCCAATATCAAAGATTATGTTTTTTGATGAAAATTGGGTAATTGACTGAATATCGTTTCCAAAACGCCAAAAATTAAATGGACCGACATTGTTATAGGTTTCGTAATCAAAAAAAGATAACACAACGCAAGTATTCTCTGTAATTGAATGAGATGCTAATTTACTCAAAAAAATATCATTGTTTATAGTTGTTGTTTTTGTTCGTAACGTTTCGTGAATAGAACTTAACGTAAAGTAATATATTATACTTAAAGGGATAATTATTATTGTGAATTGCTTTTGTATTGCTTTTGATACTAAGTATATAATGAAAACAACCATGAATGCACTTAATGCCTCAATGAATTGATCGGAATCCTGTAGCACGGTTGCTAATGCTTTAGTTGAAGCACCTGCTAATAGCATACAAAAAATTAGTAAAAAGAGTTTGTACTGTTTCAAAAACGTCTGTAGTAATAAAATGAGAATAAAGGCATAAAGATATAATCTAACTCCTACATGAATGCAAATAGTTGGTATTGCATAAATGATGAAATTTGATACAATTATTTTTAACTTTGAAAATAAAGTTAAATGTTCTGTTCCTTTAAAAATGCCTGAACTAAAAAATTGATTAATATAGTTTTCACTTATGTGTGACTTAAATATACTATAAAAGATTATAAAAGAAACTGCAGTAACTGCTATTGCCAAAATAAAAAGGAAGTATTCATTCCAGCTTTTTGAGTCATCAAAGATGTATATGAATGTTAGATATATAAGTAATCCTCCAAAAATTCCTGGAATAAATGTTACTGAAAATACTGATATTGCGATAAGTAATAGAATGCCAATTCTCCATAAGTTTTTGTCAAATAGAATAAAAGCAAGAAGTATGAATATGTATATAAACGATAATTTCTGTCCAATTAGTTCCATTATGCCCCATGTATTATGGGTATTTAAACGATAAAATGGTATTGGAATACCCGTAATAAATAGAAGCGGAATAGCTAATAATATAGCAACAACATTTGACTTAATATGTTGTTTTAATAAAGAAATTATTCCAATTAAAAAGATTGAAGTAAATATTGAAGTTGTTGAAAAATAGTAAATATTAACAGAAGAGTTGCTAAATAAATTTGTAAAAAATGCGGTAAACCAAAGCTCTGGATAATGATAAGGCATTAATCCATTAAAATTTTTGAAAAAATAGTTTCCTTCAGAGTACAAGCTTTCAATTCCAAAAACTCGAAGTGACTTCACATAACTTGCATACCAATAATAGTCAAGAAATAATGTCTTTACTTCATTTTTGTTAAAATCGAAATAGAACCAACTTTGATAAAGAAAAATTAGTAAGAATAGACCAAGACTACATGAGAATTCTTTTATAAGATCACTCCAAATAAGCTTTGGCTTTATATAGAAACGATATCTAAAATAATAAATTAAGTAAGAAATAAATGGAATTAGGAGTATATTTATTGTCCTTCCATGAGCTTTAATAATTGAATAAAACAGAACTATTGTAGTTATTCCAATAATATAGGTAACAAATAGTCGAAAAAAGAAATTACCTTTTATGTCGATAAAACTAGCAATGGTTTTACCAATGCTATAACAAATTAGTAATGCCAAAAGGCCAAATAGTAATTGAGTTGTAAATATTGTCCACATATTTTAATTGAATTTTAAAGTTGTAAAGTACGTATCCAATACTTTAATATTTACTGATTGTCTATGGGGTTTTATGATTAAATAAAACAGATCTATTGCAGTAATTTCAATAATATAGGCTATGGAAAGTCGGAAAAATAAATATCCTTTTATGCTGAAAGTACTTACAATCTTTTCCACAAAAGAAAAAGCAATAAGCATAGTTAAAATACCATAACGGTAGATTGAAAATTTCATTCTTTATTTAATTTTAATAAATGAACAACCAGTTTTTGAAGAACTAATAACTGTATCAATATTTTGTTTAATGAAACTTGGAATGTCAACTTGAGGTTGAAAGCAAAAGTATTTTATATTGTACTTCCGTATATAACTTTGTAAGGTAAATGATTTGCCGTTCGCCCTCCATACATTTATTGGAGAATAATTGAAATAAACCAGACTGTCATTGGTCGACATCACTTTATTTGTTAAATATAGTTCAGGATTTCCAATAACAAAGATAAGATTGCTTTTACTATACTGGCTTAATAATTTAAAGTCGTTGTAAGCTGCCCACCAATAAAACTTATTTTCTAATTTATTATATTTATCCTTATTAAAGAACACACAAACTACTACTGTTTGTTCAGTTATACAATTCGATACATTTTTTAGAAAACTATTATCTTCTTTTTTTACCAGTTGTTCATTATACTTTGGTGAATATTTCCCTATAAAAATAGAATAAAGCAATAATGGAATGAGAATAAGAATAGATAATTTATGTTGAGAATAATTATCAATCATATAGATTAAACCTACAATAATGAGTATTATCAAAATAGAAATGAGATTAGTCGAAAATTGATTACTATCGAGCATCCCATAAAACAAAATTGAGGCGAATAAACCGCCAATATAGAAACAAAAACAAAGACCCCATAGCTCAATATTCCTTTTTAAAACGACAGGTATTAACAGAGCAACAAAAGGTGATAAATATAGGATAAATGAAAAATTACTTAATGGATAGGGTGGAGTAAAACTACAGAAGTTCCCTATGAATATTTTAATAGTATGCATGTTTATTCCTTTATGTAGAAATTGCATAAAAGGATTTTTATTTACCACATTTATTAAAAAAGTATTTATTGAGTTATCGGAAAAAAAGTGATAAAAAATAGTATAAATACATAGGAGTAAGCTAACGTAAATAAATAGCAGGAAGTATTTCCTATCTATTTTCGGAAATAAAATAAAAAATTTCATTAATAAAAAAAGTAACATTCCACCCCAAATAGCAGGTAAAAAAGATGAGGAAAAAAATGGAATGCTTGAAAAAATAATAAAAGAAACAACATTGTCTTTATGAAATATAATTACAGCCAATAATACAAATATAAAAATCCATGTGAGTTTTAAACTTGAATATCCTAAAATATGAGCATTTGAAAAGATGAGACTTTGATAATTATTATTGAAAAATGGAAAAGAGAGTCCTGTAACAAAAAGCATTAAAACTGAAATCGACAATCCAAGTACTTTATTATTAATTTTATTGACAAATAAACTACATATTCCAATTTGAAAAATTGTAACCAGAATTGGGAAAACAGTAAAATAGTAACAGTTAATGCTATTATTTGAAAGAGTAATAGAAAAAAAAGCATTTAACCAAAGTTCCGAGTAATGATAAGGCATCATTCCTATATATTTATTGTCACTTAGAAACATCCTTGCTAATTGATAGTTTTCAATTCCTTTCACTTTTAAAACATCAATAAAGTAACTGTATGCGTAATAATCGCTCCAAAGTATTTTCAGTTCATTTTTTTTTAAATCGAAATAAAACCAACTTTGATATAAAAACACAAAGAGGAAAGGTAAAAGCGACCATGCAAACTCTAGTAAAATCTCATTTTTATCAAACTTTGGTTTTTTTGTAAATGAAGTTCTAAAGTAGTATAGCAAGTATCCTATTATTGGAATTAATAAAACATTTACCGTTCGCCCATGAGCTTTTATTATAGAATAAAACAGAACAATAGAAGTAATTCCAAAAATATAGGTTACAAACAGTCGAAAAAAGAAATTGCCTTTTATTTCGAAAAAACTTGCAATTATTTTGCCAGAACTGTAGCATATTAGCAATGCTAAAAGTCCAAATGATAATTGAGTAAAGAATATTGTCCACATATTTTATTTAATCTGAATAAAGGTACTATGAGTTTTTGGTGAAATAACGGTTTTAATCACATTCTTTTTAATGAAACTTGGTATTTCCATTTTAGCTTCAAAATAAAAATATTTTATTTTAAACGTCTCAATAAAATCTTTTAGATTTTTTTGAGGATGAGTTTTTTTCCAAATGTTAAATGGAATCCAATTATTATATGCATGATCATCAAAGGCTCGAAATTGAGATTCTTGTAATAGTACGTTTGGGTTTCCTAATGTGAAAATAATCGGATATTGGGAATACTGCGATAGTTGAATGATATTGTTTTTAATAATAAGCATATTATATCGTGGCATTAAAGGAATCTCTATTAAACTTTGAAAACTCATTATTATAGGTATTTTACCATTAAGCATCTCATTTGATTTTTCTAAAAATTCATTGCTTTCAGAAAATGTCATTGCAGTTTTATTCCTATATATTTGAATTATACTTATGTAAATTAGGCTAACAGACAACATAATACAAAATATATAATTTACAGTTGTCCATTTTTGAATATATTTAATTAAATCAGATAAAATAATTAGAATAAATACCACATATATTGCACTTAATGCTTCAATAAATTGATTGCTATCCATTAATTCTCTAAAGATTGTTGCTGAGGTTGCACCTATAATTATAATGCAAAAGACTAATAATGCAAATAATCGGAATTTAGAGCCAATTATAGGTGATAAAACAATAAAGTATAATAAGAAAAGTGAACTAATCACTCCAAAATGAATACCTATTGTTGGTATGGCATAATGTATGAAATTTGAAATAATGATTTTGCATTTTAAAAATAAATTTCCATGGATACCTTTGAAAATGCCTAATGTAATTGTATTACTTACTTCTTTACTTGTTGAATTAACTGTTGGGTTTAAATAATACATTAATATAATTGACAGAAATACAGTTAAAACTGTACATAAGATAAACATTTGTTGTTTTATGTTTTTTATTTTATTTATTAGAATAAATAAAATTAGAAATAAACAAATTCCACCAATTATTCCAGGTAAAAAAGTAATTGAGAAAATAGGAATTGAGGCTAATATAATTAATCCAATTTTCCAGTGATTATTTTTTATTAATATGAATGATAAAAGTAAAATACAATAAACAAAAGAAAGTTTTTGACCAGCAATTTCTAGGATTCCCCATATATTATTTGCATTAATACCTAAAACATTTATTCCTGAAACAAAAAGAAGTGAAATAGATGTTAAATAGAGAATAATTTTGTTGTTTATATACTTTTCAAATAAAGACATTATTCCCAAAACATAAACTGAAACTAAGACGATTAATACTACAATGTAATAACTTGTAACGGAGTTTATATGGAATAAATTTCCAAAAAAGGCAGATAACCAAAGTTCTGCGAAGTGATAAGGGATTAGCCCTGTTCTATATTTGGGGATAAAGTAATTTAAATCATTTGGACCTGTTTCAATACCCCATAATCTTAAAGAATCAATATTCGCAGAATATCGATATATATCAATAAATAATGGTTTGATTTCTCCTTTGTGAAAATCAAAATAGAATTGACTTTGAAATAAAAAAAGAGTAAGAAAAATAATGATTGACCATAATATTTCAACTTTTATAATTTTTAGATTTATTTTCTGAAATGAGATGGTATTTTTTCGAAACAAATAAATGATTGTTAAGAATATGGGTAATAATGCAAAATTTATTGTTCGTCCATGAGCTTTTATTATAGAATAAAAAAATACAATAGAGATAATTCCAATTATATAGATGATAAATAATTTTAAAAAAAAATCTCCTTTAAAATCATAAAAACCGATTAATAACTTACCAATAACAAAGATTATAAGCATTGAAAATATTCCGAATAATAATTGTGTAAAGAATAAAGTCCACATATTTTATTTTATTTTAATAAAGGTATTATGAGTTCTTGGAGAAACGATTATTTTTTTTGCATTTATTAAAAAGTAATTAGGTATTGTTACACTCGATTTTATATAAACATATTTGATGTTATAATGTTTAATAAAAGAGACTAAATTGTGATTTATACTCTTTTGTTTCCATAAAATAAGGGGCGTTTGTTTATAATACGTAAAACTATCAACTACAGAATTAATTTTATTTACGATAAGATATAATTCGGGATTACCTAATGTAAAATTTATGTTTTTATTCGTATACTGATTTATCATATTTAAATCATTATGGTCAGTCCAAAATGTGAAATTAAATTTTTTGTATCCATTTGAATCTAAATATAAAAGAATCATAGCATTTTGTGAATTTATCTCTTTTTCAACCTTTTTAAGGAATTGAGAGTCTTCTGTATACCAATTTTCACCTATATGTTTGCGATTTACATCCCAAAATATTGAATAAGATGATAATAATATAATGAGATATATAAATAAGTTTTTTATCTGACTGTTGATTATTTTCGATTTAAGTAAGATTGATGTACCTAGAATAAAATAGACAATTAAAAAGATAAAACTATTATTTGCAAATTGATTTCCATCGGTAAATCCCAGAAAAATTGAAGATGTTGTAATTCCACAACCTACAATAAACAAACTTAAGATGGAGAGTTTGTTGTTCTGTTTGAAAAGTATTATACTTAAAAGTATTGATGGAGAAAATATGATTCCAATACGTAAAAAGTAGACTATTGCATTTTTAATGAATGGGATAAAATTAGTTGTAATTATATGATTATCTCGGTAAAATTTTTCAATAGCAAATTTTAGAGCAAAGCCATTTGAAAAGCTTGATTTATTCAACGCATAAAATGTAAAGTATAAGCAGAATGTTAATCCAACAACAATAATTAAAAGGACTATTCCCTTTTTGGGGGTAATTTTATTAATCAAGAGATAACTGTAAAATAAAAGTAATCCACCCCAAACTGGGGGTAACAACCCAATAGAAAAAATAGGAATACATGTCAGTATGCTAAAAGCTAAAAAATCTTTTCCTTGTTTTAATAGGATGAAAGACAGTAAAATATAGGGTAAAACAAATGCATATTTCAGCCCAAATAGACCCATGATCGACACATCAGCTACAATTTTTGAATATCTTAGAAGAGGTATTAAGTCATAACTATGAAGTGAAATCCCCGATATAAACAAAAGTAAGATTGAGAAAAAAAACAATTTCCATTTTTCAATAAAAATATCATGGAATAATGAAATGATACCCAATAAGTATGTAGAAATAAGTATTGAACATGTTAGAAGGTAATATGAACTTAATGTTGATATAGAAAATAGTTGTGAAAAACTTGCTGTTAGCCATAATTCAGGATAATGGTATGGATCTAATCCGTTATTATATGGGTTTACTGAAAAAATATTGCATTCAGTAAAATAACTTTCAATACCCCACATTACTTGGGAATTACTTATAATTGAATACCAATACGAATCAGAATGTAATGATTTGAAAGAATTGGAGAAGAAGTCAAAATAAAACCAACTTTGATATAAAAATATGAGAGTAAAAATACTTGAGATTAATAGTATATCATTTAAAATATATTTAAATTTTATTGTTGGCTTAATTAAGTAATTACGATAATAAAATAATACGAATCCAATAATTGGAAATACTATTATTAATATTGTTTTTCCATTCGATTTGATTAATGCGTAAGTAATTGTAATAAAAAGAATTCCAGTTATTAAGGATGTGAATATTCTAAATAATTGATTAGAGCTACAATTAATAAATGATGTTACAATTCTTCCCAAAAAATAAATAAATAAGCTTGAACTAATACCTAAAAGTAAATAGTAAAGAAATAAAACAAACAAAAGAATCTATTTATTAAGTGTTTAAATTAATATATTTACATCCCAAATATAACACAAAATGATTAATAAAAAATTCAATCTAAAGCAGATTCTAATTAAATATCCGTATTTAACTATTGGTTTTTTTGTTACAATATTCTTTATTGTTTGTGCCTACTTTTTACCCATTCAATTTGAGGAGAATGATGATATAACAATGCTTTTATTGGCTTCAGGTAAATATTCAGGGACTCCTGATGCTCATTTGTTTAATATTAATTATTTGCTAGGTCTATTAATTTGTTTTTGTTACTCAATTACTCAGAAAATAGAATGGTATAGTGTTTTTTTTTCCGCCATTCATATAATTTCAATTTCGGTTATACTTAAATATTTTTTAGTAGACAAAAGTGATTCTATCGTTTTTAAATTATTAATAACATTTATAATACTTCTTTTTGAAGTTTTTTTTATTACTAATTTCCAATTTACTACAACATCCACTCTAGCATGTATGGCTGCGGTTTTATTATTATTAGAATATAATAAACTATATTCCTTTTTATGGGGATTAGTTCTGCTATGTATAGGAATAATGATTAGAAAAGAATCTTCATTATTAGTAATAGTTTTATCTATGCCTATCTTTTTAATGTATATAGTGAATAAAAAAAAATCTTTTCTTGTTATTATTTACATATTCTTTATTTATATTTCTTGCATTTCAATTAATTTTTTTGCTTTTAAAAATAAAACGTGGGAAAACTTTTATCTTTATAGAAATGAAAAGGCAAGTATTATTGATAGCCCAAGATCTCAATTACTAGATCAGAATACAAAGATTAATTCTAGTGAATTATTTTTATTCTTGTCAAATTTATATGACCCCAACATATACTCTTTAGAGAAAATAAAAGAAATTAATGCTGAAATTAATAATAAGACAATTAATATAATAACACATGGATTAATTGAAAATTTTAAAAGTTTTGTAATTGGAAATTATAATAAATATTTGCCTCCTGCTCAGTGTTTTATGTATTTCCTTCTCATCTTTTTTTTTCGCAATGAAAATAGATGGAATAAATTTATTTTAGGATTAGTACTAACTTCTTTTATTTTAATAAATTGTTATATCCCTATCTACTTAACGTTTAAGCTTCGTGCATTTTTTTCTTCAATTTTTATTGTATTTGTTTTGTTTTCCATCTTTTTTAAATCGCCATCTTCATATTTGTTTAAATGGATTACTATCTATGTCTTTTTTGTTTTTGCAAGTTATGTCTATCGAAACGTTAACAATACGAGAAAGTATAATCGAATAAAAAAAGAATGTTATAATAAACAGAAAAAACTAATTGATAATTATAACGGAACAATTTTACCGAATAGTGGTGCCTTTGTAATAGAAGGAATTTCACCTTTTTCAGTATCTCAGAATATTGAAACGCAAAAAATATATAGTATGGCATTTGTTGAGTCTCCATTAAATAAACATAAATGCAATTCATTCAAAGAATTAGTAAATGGTCCAGCAATTTTTATGGGTAATTCATCATTACAATCAATTCCTAAAATGCTTATACAATCAATTGAAAGACATTATCATATTAAAGCTAAATATAGAATCATTGCACAAGATTCATCAAATACTATTGTTCAGTTCTATAAATAAACTTTGACTGACTTGGTTCAGATATTATTACTTTTGATTGTATTTGTTTAATGAATTGTGGAATTTCGACACCATTCATAAAGTAAAAATATTTTAGGTGAAAATGTTCGATAAATGTTTCTAAGGTATGAGTTGAATCAATTTGTTTCCAAACAATTACTGGCGAAAATTGCGAATAATAAAAACTATCGGCATAATTCATATAATTGTATTCTTTATAAAATTCTACATTGCCCGAAGGTGTAATTAATGGTATATTGTTTTGTTGATGTATTTTAATTAATTCCTTATCGAATACAGAATAAGCACTTCGTATACTTATAGCGTTTTGATAGTATTCTTTATTGTAGAAGACTAGAATTGGGGCTGGGTTTTTTGATACTATATTTGAAACTCGATTTACAAATGTGGGATTTCCTTCTTCAATAAAATAAGATGTTTTTCCGTCAACTGCATTGAGTGCTGAAAAAATAAATAGTGAGCATAAGCAGAGTATCATTAAGAACGTTATAAACGAAGAACGTTTATTTAGTGAAGTAAAAACCATTGCAAAATCAACAATTAGAATACAAACAATAAATACTCCAATATTTGATGTAAATTGTGTTGAGTCGGTTAAAGAGTGCGTTATGGTTGTTGTAACCGCTGCACAAAAAAGCATTATTGAAGCAAAAAACCAATTCGCTTTATTCCATTTATTAATCAATAATAATGGGACAAAATAGGGGATATAAAACAACGCAATTTTTATGTAATAATTAATAATATTACCTCCAAATTGTTTTAATGTTAAAAAGATATTTCCATTGCTTTGTGTGAAAATTGAATAAATCTGATTCGATGCGTATTTATTGGTATAGGATTGTCCGAAAAATCGATAGAATAAATAAAATAAGATAATTTCAAAAACTATTAAACTTATTATAATTTGTGTTTCCTTTTTTGTTAATTCAACTAATTTTAGAAAATAATTACAGAAAAGGAATAGAATAGTTCCACCCCATATTCCAGGTAGCATTCCTACAGAAAAAATTGGAGAAAGCGTAAGAACAATAAAACCAATGTAATGGTTCTTTTTTGAAAAGAGAATTGTTGCTAATAAAATAAAAATATACGAAAAGCTAAATTTTGTGCCAGAATAACCAATAATTGAAACGATAGAATGCCACCACGATTCATATAAAAACCCTAGATTGTAATAAACTGGAAAAAATAAACCTGAGACACCAAGCAGAATGAAAGAAATTATTAATAATAAAAAGATGTTATTAATCTTCTTCTCAAAAAGGCTTGAAATACCAATAAGCAATGTGCCATTTAAAATAGGGGATACAATTAGGATATATGAATTTGTTGTTGCACAATTAAACAGTTGTGAAACTAGAGCATTCAGCCACAATTCGGGGTAATGGTATGGCATTAGTCCAAGTTTCCCTGGAAAGAAGTTATTCATTGCAGGGAAGAAATTCTCTGTCCCATAAAGTTTTAAAGAATCACTTACAGACGCATAAAAAAAGTAATCGCGACTTATGGGTTTAAATATGAGAGAGTGAATATCTACGTAAAAATATAGCTGAAAAAAGAATAAAAGACTTGTAAAAAGAATGACAATAGCATAATCGGCAATTATTCCCGATAAATTTATTTTGTTTTGTTTTATTATGTTTTTGTAATGAAAAATGAGGTAACCCCCAATAGGTAAAACTAATAGATTGATTGTCTTACCTTGAGCTTTAATAATTGAATATATAACTATGATAATGGAAAACCCAATAATATTTGAAAGGAAATTTCGAAAAAATCGATTGATTATTCTAGGATATAACGATAGAAATCCTCTGCCTATTGAAAAAATAAAAATGACAGATAAAACTAAAAACAAGTATTGTTCAACAATGATGTTTATCATTTAAAAGGAATTAACGGTCAATCTAATGATGGTTATACTTTTTAGAAATTTTATAAAATTCAAATGGTAAAACGAATAAATCTCTTTTGGTTATTTTAGTTTTTCCAATTTCTTCCCATTTCTTGAGTGGAACTTCAATGAGGATTTCTGTCGAATAATTATTCCTTACTCGTGCCAAAAGTTCAACATCAAATAACCATTTTGAATAAAACGGTTCAGAAAAAATATCTTTAGCTAAATCAGTTTCAATTAATTTTGCACCACACTGACTGTCATAAACTGGCATTTTTAGGACTAAAGATGCTATTGTTGCGAAAATTCTACCAATATAGTGTCTAAATTGATTCCGTTTTATTTCTGCACCTAAGCGATTTAGTCTAGTTCCAAGAGCAAATCTATATTTGGAATTATTTTCTAAAGCATCTAAGAGATTGTAAATTTCATTTAAAGGCGTTGCTAAATCAGCATCAAAATAGCCAACGTATTTAAAAGGTTTCCACATTAAAGCTTCAGTTATTCCAATTCGAACACTTTCTGCTTTTCCTTTATTTGTGGAATTTGTAACAACTAAAATTTTGTTAGGAAATTCAGCTTTAAATTGCTTTAAAAGTATTTCAGTATTATCAATACTACCATCATTTATAAAACAAAAGCAAATTAAATTTTGCTCAATAAACTGTCTAAATTGGTATATGGGCAAGCGTAATTCTTCATTATATGCAGGAATTACAATGCAAATTGATTCTAAATTGAGATTTTCCAATTTTACCATTTTATATCTGTGATAACTGAATAAACACCACTTGATATAAGTATTGTGCTCAAAATAAAAAGTATAATATATTTCATTTTAAATTCTAAGATCTGTTTAATTGTCATAAGTGAACAGATTATAAGAAATGGAAATGCAAGTGTAATATATCGATTTTCATAAACTCTTAAATGAAATGCAAAGTATGCTATAATAAAAATTGGAATTCCAATAATACTTAGAAAATTGACATTCCAGTTTTTTCGATAAAACAATAAAAAGAGAATTGAAATATACCCGATTATAAATATAAATGTATTGTATAATGCATCAATAAATAGTAACCCAACATTAAAAGGATATTTTATTGAAACCAACGATGCTCCATGAATTTGTACTATTAATTTTTGCATAACTCTCATTCGATATGAAATATAATAATCAAACGGATGCTTCTCTTGTTGACACGAAATAAAACGCTCAAACATTTTTGTAGAAGACTGTGCAAATGAGTCTCTTTTTGTTTCAGAAATCTTTGGATTATTACTTTGCCAACAGTCATACCTTGCTTTTTTTAAACTATCGATTGTCAATCCATTCGTAAACATATTTCTATTTAATCGGTTTTTGAAAAAGATAGAATCATTTGGTCTTGAAATTTTAAATCCGTTTAAACATTCATCTGTCATAAACCATGAATGTTCTGAATTTTGATTCCACCATTGCCATTCAAGTCCAAAACTACGAATAAACATATACTGAGAATGCAATGCTTTATCTCCATCATACCATCCCGATTGTAATGGCATAAAGGTATTTGTTTTGACAAAATTTCTATAAGTCCAACTTCCAAAGATGATAAAAATAGGTAGTAAAAAAGAAAAAAAATGAATAGGTGTAATTTGTTTCTTTAGTAATAAAATGAAAAAATACAAACCAGCTAGACCAATAAAAGGAGCTATAAATGGACGAAGAAATACACACCAGGTTATGAATAAAGCAAATAAGATAATGTGTTTGAGTTTTCTTTTTTCAAGATAGGAAAGGTAAAAATATAATGATAGAATAATTGACGATAAGGCTAAACTTTCGGTATATAAACGATGATTATAATTTGCACAATACATTCCAGTGCCATATAAAATAAAGGCTCCATAAAATGCGAAATCAGATTTTATAATTTTTTTAGCTGAAATTGCTAGTAAATAACTTGAAATTGCTGAAAGGAGAACTTGTAATAATATGAAAATATTGAGTGTCCAATGTTGATTAAAGAAGAAACGTAAAGGAATATATAAAACACACATTCCAGGCATCCTATTTGTGTACGAAAATACATGCTTTGGTGAGCCTTCAAAGTAACTACCATATAGATACAAATTTTCACAATAAGATATATATTGTTTTGCATCACCTTTGAGTTGATATAAACCAATCGTATTTGGTGAATCAATCGATTTTAATTGTAGAAGTAAAATGAATTGAAACGTAAACGCAATACAAACAAATAGCAATATATTTGTTTGTAGAAAAACGTGCTTAATCCTTGTAATCATTATGCTTTGACTATTAAGAATTGCATATCGTAATTATATTACGAATATCACTTTCTGATAATTCATAATACAGAGGTAATCTAACAAGACAATCAGTATAGTAATCAGAGTTTGGTAACTCTCTAGAATCGTGTTTATCTTTATAAAAATCGCTTTTATGTAAGCTTTGATAATGAAATACGGCACTAATACTCTGTTTTTTTAATCTAGCAATTAATTCTGTTCTGATTTCAAGTGAAGAACATCTGAGATAAAAGATATGTCCATTATTTGTAGCAAAGTCTGGGATTTGTGGCAATGTAATGAGGCTAGTTTGAGATATACCATTTTTATATGTTTCCCAAATCCATTTTCTTTTTTCTTGTATGACTTCTATTGATTCAAGTTGAGCATACAAAAATGCAGCAAGTACATCTGATGGTAAGAATGATGATCCAGTATCTACCCAACCATATTTATTAATTTCACCTCTAAAGAATTCGGCCCTGTTAGTGCCTTTTTCCCAGAGTATTTCGGCTCTTTTTATAAATTGTTCATCGTTTATACTTAGCATTCCACCTTCACCACATTGAAGATTTTTTGTTTCATGAAACGAAAAACAACCTAAATGACCAATACTACCTAATGGTTTCCCTTTATAATAAGAATCAATCGCTTGAGCAGCATCTTCGACTACAAATAAGTTATATTTTTTTGCAAGATTCATTACAATATCCATATCGCAAGCAACCCCAGCATAATGAACTACAACAATTGCTTTCGTTTTGGGACTTATTTGACCTTCAATTGCAAGTTCATTCATTCCTGGATGGTCAGTTCTACTATCAATGAACTTAATTACAGCACCTTGTCGAATAAATGCCAATGCCGTTGAAACAAATGTAAACGATGGCATTATAACTTCATCACCTGGTTGTATGTTTAAAAGTAATGCGCACATCTCTAATGCATCGGTGCATGATGTAGTCAATAAACATTTTTTAAAGTTCCAACGATCTTCAAAATATTTTTGACATTTCTTAGTGAATGTACCATTACCAGAAATTTGTCGATATTTTTCAACAGCTTCGTGTATATATGTTAACTCGTTGCCTGTTAAATATGGTTTGTTGAAGGGTATGTTCATACTATAGTTGGAAATAGGGTTTATATTTGTTTAATAAATTTGGCGTTAGTAATAATTATTTAAAACATTGAATACAAATATAAAACAGTTCGAATATAGAATATGGTTTAATCTCAATTTAATTTGCATAGTCACTTGTTTGCCACGTTACTTTTCGGATTCAATTTTTGACTAATTTTAATTCCATAATTTTATTGCGAAATGGACAAAGGATAAAATGTTCAAATTTTATCCTTTTATGTAATTCATGATTGTACAATATAAGACAATCCGATATCTTTACATAAGGACTAGGAATATGAATATATGGCCCAGGATAAGTAAATAACCGATAACCAGATTTTAATTTTTTATACAAGAATTCTACCGTTTCATTGTTATTCATATTCATTTGAAATGGGGAATAAAAACCTATTTGTTTTAGTCCTATTCTATAATTTAAATAGCTATCATATTCAGATAGAAAAATAATCTTAGTATTATTTAAAGATTGAAATAGTTTAATGTCTTTTCCTATTTGTCTTTCAATGTCATACTCATAAATTAATCCATTATTAATTCTTTGTTTTATATCAAATCTAAGATCTCTAATTGTTTTATTATAGTTTAAAAACAATAATCCAATCCCTAGACAAATTAGATACTTAATTATCTGTTTATTTTTCGAATATAAATAAAGGTAATCTAAAGTAAAAAAAAGAATAAGAATAAAAATTCCTGAAATGTTTCTTAAATTATTTTCATGTGATCTTCCAAAAAAATATACCAATTGAATACATACTATACCATAAATAAATAAAATAATAGATTTATATTTACCATTCTGAATTAAAATATATAAACAAATAGGTAATCCCCAAACCAATATCCAAAATGATGAAAAAATAGAAATAGATGAAAAATCGATATGAAAATATGAAAATTGTTTTCCAGAAGAAGACATTATTGTTTTAAATATTCCAAAATGAAAAATAAAAACAATAATAGCTGGAATATATAATTTAAGATATTTTATCCAATCTTGATTTTTTTTAATTTGATCATAATTTTTAATAATTATTAAGCTTATTGAAAATAGGTATAAAATTAAGTATAAAAACCCAAATACATCATCCAACAGATAGAAGAGAGAGAATATTATGGATGTAAAAATGGATTCATAGCCATAATAAATCAACATTAATAATAGAGGTACCCATAAATCCATTCTCAAGGGTGTAACATTGGGGGAGGAAATTGGGCCGGCATAAATAGCAACAGCTCTAACTAGTAAGAGCACAATTATAAAACAGTATTTAATATTATTATTTGCAAATAATTTATTTGCAAGTGTTTTATATAAGAAAATCCAACATGTGAAAAGAATTATCATTATTAATTGCATTTGATATAACAGAAAATGCATTTTAAGCATTACGGCAACAAAAAATGTTGTTATCAAGTTATATAAAATATAAAAACTTCCAATTTTTTCACCTTGTAATAGTTTATTGGCTGGACCTATTAGAAATCCATAATCATATATACTTGCCTCATTATTAATTAATATTCCAAAAATGATCAGAAACCCAAAGAAAATGATATTTAAAATAATTAATAAAACGTATGAAAACTTAAGTTCACTTATATAAAAAGCAAAATAAGATATTGCAATACCAAGTAAAAATACAATAATACTAATAAATGAAAAAGTAGTTAAATTATAATAATATTGGTGTATAAATAATAATAATAATGGAATAAAAGCATATAAATAATACATCCAATGTATTATGTTTGATATATAATAAATCCTTGACGATATACTTATATAATAAGATGCTATTAGGAATATTGGCATCGTAAAGGTCATAATATAAAGTTCGATTCCATCACAATTTAAAACGTTCGGAATTAACCACGGAGAAATTTCTTTTAAATCTATTGAATTCAAATTTGTGTGTATGATTTTTTCTCTAAAAATCATATAAGTTATATAAAATAATAATGATAATCCTAAAAGGATATATGCTTTTAGGATATTAAATTCAAAACCTAGTTTATCTTTTGTGGTTTTTATTTTCATTTTAGTATAGATTAAATCGTAATGTAATTAATCATGCGAGTTGAAAAAATAGATTGTTTATTTATCATTTCCATAATTGCATTAACAATTAATTCCAATATTGTTGCAAAATATTATTAAACTATAATTTTGTGTTTACAAAAAAACATTGATTGGAATCTGTCTTAAACAATGTTTTATAATATTTATAATATTTCGTTGTGTCAAAAGTACGCATATTATTGTAATACGAAAGTTTTTTAGCAAAAACTAAAAAAGCCATCATATTGTTTGATCTTCTCTTTTTATATGCATAGATCGATAAATGCAATTGTGTTTGATTATCAGTGATAAATCTATTCATTAAGTCGCTTCATCTTTAAAATATTCAGATTAAACGTCCCTCACAGCTAATTAATTTATTATTTCAAAATGCAGATTATTATATAAGTTGTTACTTATTTCTTTCATTTCTTCACCTGTTTTGAATTTCATAAACAAGATGGTGCTTTTTTGGGCAACATAATTTTCGACATAATAATCGGGTTTCCATAATCGGAATTCATTAATAACATTGCTTAAAATAGGCTTGTCTAATATAAGATCGGTAATATATCCTTTACGTAAACTGCTTATACAATGACGAGCATAAAAACCATTTGGATTAGTTTGTTGGATAGGGTTTTCAATTTTACCAGTTATAACCTCAATGATAGATTTTGCATAATTAAAACCAGTTGCGTGTTCTATAAATTTCAAATACAAATCGCCAGGAGGACGTCGGCATACTTCAATGATGTATACTTTGCCGTTTTTAATGATACATTGTATATGAAATAATCCATCGCAAAGGTTTAATAATGAAACTGTTTTTTCAGAGAATTGAATGAGTTGTTCAATTTCACCTTCCGATATTGAGCCAGGGGTTGATGTTCCCGAAACCCAAAATTCGTTAGGCTGATAGTATTCGTCGTCGGTAAAATAAAATGCTACTTTCCCATTTTGAATAAGTGCCGAAAATCCATGTCCAGTTCCTTCAATAAACACTTCAATAACAACTTTCTTTGCTCTTGATATATCAAAAGCTTTTTTAATTGCAGATTCCCACTCTTCATTATTTCGTATTATTGAAATACCTTTACCACCAGTTAAATCTATTGGCTTTATTATGACAGGAAATTCAAATTTTTTAATGCTTTCAATCGCTTCTGTTTGCGATGAGAATCCTTTAGCTTTGGGTACTGTTAGATTATTTTCAATGCAAAATGCACGAAATCTATCTTTATGGTGAATTGTTAAACAATTTTCGAAAGTATCATGTCCAGGAAGACCCATTTTTTCGGCAACATAAGAACTCGTTATAGCAGAAAAATCGTTACATCCAGCACAAATTGCCGATATAGAATGTTTTTTTGCCAATTCTAATATTTGTTCTTTGTTTGAAAAATCGGCAGCTTCATATAAATCACTATGTTTATGTCCAAGTTCTTTGGCAAAATATCCAGTGGTGATAACAAAAAATCCCATAGCTTTTGCTGCTTCAATCAAAGGAATTTCGGAGTATCCGCCTCCAGCTATTAATAGTTTTGGTTTTATCATTTAAATACTTTAACGATTAAATTTTAATATACATAATACTAATTAATGCATTTATTTATTACATCAGATTTCAAATGTAATTATTTTTATTCTTTAGTTAAGAATATTTTAAGGATAGAATAAAAAATCAGCTTATTTGTTTATCGTTTTTTGCAAAAAGGGGTTAATCTTTTTGCTTTTTTTTTATCTTTGATGTTTTAATAGGAACAAAAAGAATGACAATAAACAAAAGAATTATTAGACTTGGCTACTGAGAAATAATTTAATAAGAAATTTTGCAACTACATCATTTTTTATCATTAATTGCTAATTTAAATGAAATTTAAATGCAAAAGTATAAAAAATAATTCGTCCCACTGATATTAATCTAGGTGTAACTTTGTTCTTTTAACGTAAAAAATAGATGTAGTTGTAATGTTTGTTTTTATGTGTTACACATTAGTTAAATAACTAAATTAATCAATAATTATGGAAAACAAAAAGGTATTATCTGTTTTATTATTATCATATTATAGTGGAAATCGCATTATTACAGCATATGAAAAACTTTCACTCTTGTTCTCTGATAATTCTATTCCCTTTGAATTAATAATAATGGATGATGGGTCGAGAGATGATTCTTATAATATTGCCCTTGAATTAGAAAAAGGTAAGGAAAATGTTTTTGCGTATCAGTTAAGTAAAAACTGCACTTCAGCTATTTCGGCATTCGCTTCTTTAGACGTTGCAAACGGAGATTGTGCAATAATTATTCCCGATGATGAACAATTTCCATATATTCATATTGTTGAATTATATAAATTATGGGAAAAGGGTGAAAAAATTATTATCCCCTACCGAAGCGAACGTTATGATAATTTTTGGAAAAATAGTTTTTCTTCTCTTTTTTATTTTATTATTAATCGAATTTCAGATATTACCTTTCCTAAAGGTGGAGCAGATATCGTGTTTTTAGATAGGGAGGTTTTTGAAGTTATTGTTAAAAAAATAAGACCAAAGAATACTTACTTTACAACCGAGGTCTTTAAATTAGGGTTTAATCCATATTTTTATCCTTTTATAAGACCAAAAGGAATAAATGAAAAATCAAGATGGTCATTTAATATGAGATTAAAGTTAGCTTCAAATATTTTATATAGTAGTTCTTCATTTCCAATAAAGGTTATCTCATATTTAGGGCTGTTTTTTTCTGTTTTTTCATTTTTAGTCTTACTCTTTTATATCTTATCTAAAATATTTCTTGATCAATCGACCCTCGGATACCAACCAACAGGTTGGGTTTCTACTGTTGTCTTTTTGTGTTTTTTTTCAGGATTAATTCTCTTTGCTTTAGGCGTAATTGCAGAGTATATTTGGCGTATTTATGAAGAAGTTAAAGATAGACCTGATTATATAATTAGAAAAAAGGATTAGACATTATACCTAATCAAAATGATGCATCCACAACTATAATAGGTGTCTCGGCACTAAAAAGTGAAAAAAGGTGAAAGTGTGGAAATATTGTTTAACAAAGTCAGAACATGCCTTTGATATACTCGTAATAATTGAAGCAAATAATTATATTGCCCTTTATCTTATCCGAATAAATTTACTTCCAGTTGATGTTGAAACAATCATAGTGTCAATTTTATTTACAATAAAGTTTGGTATTTGAACACTGTCGTGAAAGTAAAAATATTTGATTTTATACTTTTGAATAAATGTCTCAAGAGAATATCTTTTCCCTTTGTCCCTCCATACATTTAGTGGAGTCGTATGAAAATAGAAAATACTATCTTCATACGATAATTTCCCCTTTTTTAAGTATACTTCAGGATTTCCAATTGTATTTATAATCGTTTTGTTCGTAAATTGAGTTATAGATAGGATTCCATTTGAATGTAGCCAATGATTTCCATAAACCAATGAATTATTAAGTCCATCATATAATGGTGCTTTTATTGATGGGAATGTTAAAATAATATAAGGAGGAGTTACTAGTAAAGGAGCCGCTTTTTTAGAAAGTTCTATATCATTGTTTATTCTTAAAATATTATTTGTACCAATTATTCCTGGAATATTTATAAAAATTAAATAGTATACAATTGTCAAACAAATAATATTATACTTGTTTTTAGAAATAAGCATATCAGAGATAAGAACAATGATGTATATGCCTATTAAAACCTGTATTGAATCTAATAATTGACCAGAGTCAAAAAGATGGCACATAATTTTTGAAGCAAAAGCACCTGAAATTACCATACAAAAAAGAAGAATAAATAGATATATATTCTTCTTAAAAGAATTAATCATTAATAGTAAAAAAAGAGAAAGAAGTATAGTTATATCTTTTATTTGATAGAATACTTTAGGCGTAATATTATAAATAAGATTAGCTATAACTATCTTAAAATTCAAATATGAAATGTTGTTTGTTGCTCCATTAAAAAGAGGAGAATGATATATCGATGACGAATGTATGGTGTTTGTATTTGATTTATTAAGTGAATAAAAAAGTAAAAAGAGGAGTAAATTTATAAAGAGTATTGAAAGTAGAAGTAAAGGTTCTTTAATGTTTTTGTTTTTATCTAGGATATATTTAATAACCAAAAAGGAAAGGAATCCTCCAATTATTGCGGGCATTAAGGTTATTGAAAAGAAAATGATAGTAAAGAGTAAAATGCTACCAATAAGCCAATTTTTTTCTTTAATTAAATAAAACGATAGTAAGAAAAAAACATTAATAAATGCCATTTTTTGTCCAAAATAGCATACAATAGTCCAACAACGATCTCCTAATATAAATGGTAGTGGAATTGCTAGTAAAAGTAAGATTATGCGTTTATAGTTTGTTTTTTCAAAAAAAGAACAAATTCCAATTATTGAAAAACAGACTAAAAGTGGGAGTGTAATAAAGTGGTATACATTTGTAGTTGAGTTCTTGAATATTTGAGAGAAAAAGGCAGTTGTCCATAATTCGGGATAATGATAAGGAACAGCACCACAGCTTTTTTTAAAGAAAAATGGAATCCAAAAATTTGCATTTTCTAAACATAAATCCTTTAAAACATTGCTCGAAAACCCATAATTTAATGTATCAATAAATAATGGTTTTATTTCGTTGTGTTCGAAATCAAAGTAGAACCAACTTTGATAAGCAAAAACGATTAGAAAAGGAATAATCGACCAAAGTATTTCTTTTAATGATTCTTTAAATTGAAAAATTGGAGCCTTAATGAAAAAATGTTTGTAATAATATATTAAAATAACGATAGTGGGTAAAAGTAAAATGTTTACCGTTTTTCCTTGCGTTTTAATTACTGAGTAGAAAAGAACAATAGATGTAATTCCAATTACATATGTGACAAATAGACGAAAGAACAACCCTCCTGAAATTGAAAAAAAACTAGTTATTAATTTTCCAATTGTATAGGTAATGAGTAAAGCTAAAATCCCATATACTAATTGAGCAAAGAATATAGAATATATATACATAGTTAATTTTTTGGTATAAAAAACATTACAGTTTCAACTACACCTTCGGTATAATGACGAAGGTATAGATTATAGTCGTTTCTTATTGCAAAAACTTGCTTTGGTATTTCAATTAAATCAGTTCCTTTATGATAAACACAAATTGCAAGTCGAGGATGGTATTTAAGAATTGTTTGTGTTGCTCCTTCAATAGCAATACTTTCGCTCCCTTCAATATCCATCTTTATATACGTTACTTTCTCTTTGATTAAATCATCAATCGTATCAGCTTCAATAACTATAGAACCATTTTCTGAAACTTTACTCGAAGAACCCAATTCATTTTCGAATCGAAGAGTTTCTTTTTTATTTGATGCTCCTAATTCTAGATATTCAATATTCGAATAGTTTTGAAGCAATACTTTCGCTTTTTGTAGATTTTGAGATTCTGGCTCTAAAAAATATATTTTGTTAAAATTAGGACATCGTTTAATAAATTCGTTACTCGTATATCCATCAAATCCACCAATATCTACAAACACTTCATCATGACTGTTTAATGCTAGAAAATCCTCAAAATATTGAAGATGTTGAATATCACTAAAAATCGACATCTGCGAAAGGTCATAGTTAATTCGGAAATTTAGAATTCGTTCGAAAGTATTTTTCGAAATCTCATCGACTAGATGAGAAAATATGTATTCATAATTAGACATCTCCTTTTCAAAAGTATTATGAAAGCCATCCCAAAATTCAATGTTCTTAATTTGAAGATTTGAATCTCTTAAAAATGAAAAGTAATCTAGA